>LXNI01000155.1_pt1 | contig 84847 bp, 62 predicted proteins | sample 809091 | NCBI WGS metagenome assembly LXNI01 (sample SAMN04870527, study PRJNA318959) | sponge metagenome | biome: 01000161; feature: marine sponge reef; material: water | host: Sarcotragus foetidus | place: Greece: Milos, Mediterranean Sea | collected 2013-05-29 | depth 5-7 m | reverse complement strand
CGCTCGACGACATCCCCGAGCTCGTCGTCGACCTGTACTTGAACGGGGTGCGCACCTAGTGCCTGACCCGAGCCCGAGAAGCCGAATCAGAAGGTAGGAAGCCAGTGTTCTCAGTCAAGGACAAGGTCGTAGTGGTCACCGGGGGCGGCACCGGGATCGGTCTCGCCACCGTCAAGCGCATGCTGGCCGCGGGTGCAGCCGTGGCCTTCTGCACCCGCTCGGACAGCTCCGAGCTGGCCGCAGAGCTCGGAGCCACGTTCGTCCGGGCCGATGCGGGCGACGAGGAGCAAGTCCGTGCCCTGATGAGTCAGGTTCGGGATCGGCTGGGACCCATCGACGTCCTGGTCAACAATGCCGGCGCCTGGGACTTCGACTGCCCCATCGAGACCGGCGACACCGAGGCCTTCCGGCGCAACCACGACGTGAACGTGATGGGGACGGTGTACTGCATCAAGCACGGTGCGGCGGTGATGCGAGACGGCGGCGTGATCGTCAACATCTCCTCGCTCGCGGCCCACATCTCCGTTCCCTCCTACGGCCCCTACAACGCGTCCAAGGCGGGCCTCAGCGGGTTGACCCGCACCGCGGCCATCGAACTGGGCGAGCGCGGCATCAGGGTCATCGACATCGCGCCGGGCACGGTGGCCACCGAGAACCTCGTCAACGAGACCGACTCGGAGGCTGAGGTCGCCGCGTTCAACAACCTGACCCCGCTGCGGCGCGTCTGCGAGATGGACGAGGTGGCCGCGGCGGTGCACTTCCTCGCCTCCGACGACTGCCGCTACATCAGCGGCAGCTCGCTGCTGCTCGACGGCGGCATGCTGGCGGGGATGTCCGTCGGCCTGTGCGAGATGCTTGTCTCGGGCAGCAAGTGAGCCCGATGAGCACAGAGGTACTCATGCCGAAGGTGGGCATGTCGACCAGCGAGATCGTCCTCCAGGAGTGGCTGGTGGAACCGGGGGACGAGGTAGTCGAGGACCAGGTCATCGCCATGGTGGAGAGCGAGAAGACCGTGATCGAGGTCGAGGCCGTCTGCGGCGGGTTCCTCGACATCCGGCTCGCCGAGGGGGAGGAAGCCAGACCCGGCCAACTGATCGCGGTCATCGCCGAGAGCCCGATACCCGCGGCCGCACCCGAGGAGTCTCCTGCGGCCCCAACGAGCACCGCCGTCGCGGCGCAGCCGAGCGCCGTCGCCCCTGAGAGGGTCGTGATGCTCGACGGCTCGCAACGGATTGTCGCCACCCCCGCGGCCCGAAGACTCGCAGAACAACACGGCATCGATCTGTCAACGGTGGACGCGACCGGCCCGAGGGGGCGCTTGACGAAGGCCGACGTCGAGCGCGCCCTGGCTGCCGCGGCGGCAGTCCCCGTCCCTGCCCCCGACTCGACCCTTCCCCTCAACGAACCGCCCGAGCCCGTGAGCCGATCAGAATCCCGATCGCGCCAAGAACAGCCGCCGGCAGGCATGGACCAGGATCTGCAGAGGGCCCTGCATCGAGAGATGCTCCGGGCCCGCGCCCTCGATGAGGGGCACATGAAGTTCATCAGGCGGGGACGCTGCGAGAGCATGTCCCATCCCGCCACCGGGCAGGAGGCGATATCGGCTGGGATCACGGCCGCGCTCCAGCCGGAGGACATCCTGTACCCCACATTCCGGGGGTTCGGCGACTACCTCGGCCGGGGCACCGACATGAACGCCCTCGTGGCCGAGCTGATGGGACGCCGAACCGGCATCAACCGCGGGGTCGGCGGCGTGCATCTCGGCGACCGGACCCACAACACCCACGGAGTGTCGGGGTGCCTCGGCGCCAACCTCACGATGGCGGTCGGATCGGCTCAAGCGGTCAAGATGCGCGATGAGCCGAGGGTGGTGATGGTCCACGTGGGCGAGGGCGCCTTCAACACCCCGGACTCCCACGCCATGATGAACATGGCGGCCATCTGGGGCCTCCCGCTGGTGATCATCGTGGCCAACAACCAGGTCGTGGAGTTCAGCTATCACGACGTCCACTTCCCGCCGCACGCCGAGGGCGTCGGAACCAGGGCCGGCTACTACCGGATCCCCAACAAGCGCCTCGACGGCAACGACATCGAGCTCGTCTACCGCGAAGCCCTCGAAGCCGTGGAGTCGGCCCGCGGCGGCCAGGGACCGGTCCTGCTGGAGTTGGTCACCTGCCGCATAGCCGGCCACTACGACGCCGACCCGCTCAGCTACATCGACGACGGCCTGGTCGAGGAGTGGAAGGGCCGGGACCCGATCAGCCGCTACCAGTCGGCGCTGATCCGGCGGGGAACCATGGATCAAGACTCGATCGAGGCAGCCCGCGAGGCGGCCCGGGCCGAGGTCGACGCCGCCTTCGAGCTGGCCCTGCAGCAAGAGCCGGCGGATGCCGGCTACCTGTTCGAGAACCTGGCCGAGACCGGGGTGCTGTGAGCATGGCCTCGGTGAAGTACATGGACGCATTGACCCAGGCGTTGCGCGAGGAGATGCAGCGCGACGATCGTGTCTTCCTGCTAGGCGAGGACATCCGCGTGTCCAACCTCGGGATCACTGCGGGGCTGGTGGAGGAGTTCGGCACCGAGCGCGTCGTTGACACTCCCATCCACGAGAACGCCCTGGTCGGTGTGGCCATGGGCGCGGCCCTTGAGGGCATGAGGCCGGTGGTCGAGATCATGTTCTCGGACTTCGCGCTGCTGGCCGCCGACCAGATCGTGAACCAGGTGGCCCAATGGCGCTACATGACCCAGGGTCAGTACGAGGTGCCGCTGGTGATCCGGATGCCGACCGGTGGCGGCTTCGCCTACGGGCTGCACCACTCGCAGTCCACCGAGACCCACTTCTTCCAGACGCCCGGACTCCCCATCGTCATGCCGTCCACCGCCGCCGACGCCAAGGGCCTGTTGAAGACCGCGATCAGGTCCAACGACCCCGTGCTGTTCCTCGAGCACATGCTGCTGTGCCTCGAGAACGACGAGTCGGAGGTGCCCGGCGGCGACCACCTGGTGCCGTTCGGCGAGGCGGCCGTCCGCCGGGAGGGCAGCGACGTGACCGTGGTCGCCTTCGGCGCCATGGTGAACCAGGCGCTGATCGCGGCCGAGACGCTTGAAGAGCAGGGCGTTTCCGTCGAGGTGATCGACCCCCGCACGATCGTCCCGCTCGACACCGACGCCATCTTCGCATCGGTCGCCAAGACCAACCGCCTGGTCGTGATGGAGGAGAGCCGCATCCGGGGCGGTCTGGGTGCCGAGTTGGCCGCCCAGGCCGCGACAGGCGCCAACTTCTTCCTGCTGGACGCCCCGGTCGAGCGGGTGGCGGCCCCCAACATCCCGGTGCCCTGCACGTCGCAGCTCGAGCAGGCCTATCTCCCCGACGCCGCCAAGCTCATCGACGCGGTACGCCGAACCCTGGCCTACTCCGGCAGCCTCTGACGGCCGGTCCCGCGAGCCGTAGGGCTTCCGGCAGCCCTTCGGTTGACACGCCGGGATTCAGCGCGTCTAATATGGGTCAATACCCATATTAGAGCCGGCGGGAGGGCCTATGAACTCGGAACGGATCAATTCGCTCCTCGAGCAGTACCGGCCCGGCTACGGGCTGCCCGCCGGCTTCTACACCGACCCGGACGTATGGGCCGCCGACATCGAGATGTTGACGCCCCATTGGTACATAGTGGGACACAGCTCGCAGATTCCCGACCCCGGAGACACCAAGGTCGTGTCGCTGCTGGGCGAGTCGGTGATTGTCGTTCGAGGCGGCGACGGGGCCATCCGTGCCTTCTACAACGTGTGCAGCCACCGGGGGGCCCGCCTCTGCGACGAGAGTGCCGAGGGGCTGCGCCAGTTCACCTGCCCCTACCACAACTGGAGCTACAGCCTGGAGGGAAAGATCAAGTCACGCCGCCTCGAGGTGGTCTTCGACGAAACCTTCGACCCAGACGCCCACAATCTCCGCCCGTGCCATCTGCGCGTCCTCGCTGGGTTGATCTTCGTTTCGCTGTCGGACACCCCCACCGACTTCGACGCGGCCTACCAGCCCTTCCAGGAAGTCTTCCGGTTCTACGGAATCGCCGACACCAAGGTGATCCGGGTCCACGGCTTCGGGGCGACGGCCAACTGGAAGACCCTCGTTGAGAACACCATCGACCCGTACCACGTGCCCGTCGTCCATCCCAACTTCACCCGGACCCGCACACCGGCCTACTGGCAGGCCGCAGCAGCCACCCGGCATGCCGAGGTCACAGCAGCCGCCGACCAGGCCGAACGGGAGATGGCCGAATGGGAGGCCGCCCTGACCCAACTCCCGGATGCGACCGGGGTGATCGTCCAGGACGGCGAGCACGACGAGCAGTTCCGTTGGCTGGTGCGGGGCCCGCTGGCCCCCGGCTATGAGTCCGAGACGATCGGCGGCAAACGGGTGGCCCCGTTGATGGGCCGGTTCACCGAGTCCGACGGGGGGTCCGTGTTCTCCAACTTCAACCCGCTCGACTCGCTGTTCATGTCGCCGGACCACGCCACCATCTTCAACATCAGGCCCCTGGCCCACGACCGGATCTACTGGGACACGATGTGGCTGGTCGACAAGGACGCCGAGGAGGGGCGGGACTACGACGTCGACGAGGTGTGCGAGTTCTACACCGAGGTGAACGAGGAGGACTTCCCCATCTGGGAGTGGACCTACCAGGGCGCCACCTCGCGCGCCTACCGTCCCGGTCGCCTCGCCCCCCAGGAGAGCTTCATCGGAGAGTTCCAGCGGTGGTACGTCCGTCGACTTCGCCAGCAGGTGGAAACGCCCGCGACACTGTCGGTGTGACCGCGCCGGCGTGGCCACACTTGCGCCGGCATCCGACCCAGAAGACCCGCGAGGGGGATGAGTGACCCAGGTAGACGGCAAGATCGCGATCGTCACGGGAGCCGGCCAAGGGATGGGCGCCGAGACGGCCCGGACCCTGACCCGGCACGGCGCCCGCGTCCTGCTGTGCGACATCAACCCCGAGACCTGCGGGGCCGTGGCGGCTGAGATCGGGGCCGCAGCGGCCCCGTTCGAACTCGACGTGACCAACGAGGATCAGTGGGCTGACGCGGTCCGGTGCTGCGAGGACACCTTCGGGCCTCCCGACATCCTGGTCAACAACGCGGGCATAATCCGGTTCTCGCCGCTCGAGAGCACGCCGTTGGAGTTGTACGAGCAGACGATGGCGGTCAACACGACCGGTGTGTTCCTCGGGATGCGGGCCGTGTTCGAGCCCATGCGACGCAACGGCGGCGGATCCATCGTCAACATCGCTTCGGCCAACGGATTCATCGCGTCGGATGAGGTCGGCGCCTACGTCACCAGCAAGTTCGCGGTGCGAGGCCTGACCCGCAGCGGCGCCTTCGAATGGGGCAGGTACGGCATCAGGGTCAACAGCATCTGCCCCGGGATGACCAACACGCCGATGATGATCGAGGAGGAGGCGGCCTATACCCGCAACATCACCACCCTTGAACGCATCGGCCAGCCTCACGAGATCGCCAACACCGTCCTGTTCCTGGCCTCGGACCAGTCGAGCTACGCCACCGGGGCCGACTTCCTTATCGACGGCGGCATCATGGCCGGCGTCCGCGTCCGCCCCGAAGACGGATGACCGGTATTTCAACGAACGAGAGGACGACATCGATGACCGACTCGAGAGAGAAGCCAGCCGTCGAGCAGCTGTACGAGTGCTTGACCGACGGCCGCTACGACGAGGCCCGGAGCCTGCTGCACCCGGACTACCACTCCAACACCCAGCCCTACGAGACGAGCGTCGATGCGCTGATCGAGGAGATCGAGGCGATCAAGCGGGCCATGACCTCCACCAAGCGGGAAACGATCCTCACGATGGCTGACGGCGACATGGAGGTGATCCTGCAGCGGGTCGAGGGCATCGATCCGGCTTCGGGCGAGACGATCGCCTACCGCTCGGCCGACTTCTTCCGGATGGCCACCGACGGGCGCTTCATCGAGCACTGGGATGCAGTGACCTTCGACGGCGGCGACCTCTTCGACAGCATCGAGATCTAAGGGGCGACCACCCATGAGTCTTGACGGCAAGGTTGCCATCGTCACCGGCGCTCCCGCTGGGTTACTCGTGCGAGCCCGAGGAGGTGGCCGGCGTGGTGGCCTTCCTGGTCGGCCCCGAAGGCCGTTACCTGACCGGGGTGAGCATCCCGATCGCGGGCGGGATGGCACCGGGGCTGTAACCGACCAGGTGACTCAAGACACGCACAGGCAAGGAGACTGACCATGACGAGAATCGGAGCGCTGGTCCCGTACCGGTCCGACCCCGAGATGATCGCCTTCGTGAAGGAGCACCTTGACCTTGAGGCAAAGCTCGTGGTGCGGGGCTCTCAGGACGGCATGACCGACGAGGAGTTGCGAACCCTGTCCGAGGGGGTGGAGCCGAACTCGTACGCCGAGATCCTCGACGACGGGTCGACGGTCAACATCACCCGCGATGTCGTGCTGGAGGGACTCCAGCGGCAGGCGCGGAGCCTGCTCGACGACGGCTGCAGCGCAGTGATCATCTGCTGCACCCTGCCCTGGGAGGAACTCGACGCCATGCAGGATGTGGTGACCCCCTACACGATCCTCGAGGACACCGCGGCCACCATCGCCGGTGAGGGCGGCGCCGTCGGGGTGATGCAGCCGGTCGAGGCAGCCATGGAGGAGGAACTCAAACATTGGCTGGCCTTGGGCGAACGCCGCGGTCTCAAGATTCACGCCCGCTACGCGGCCCCGCAGGTGCCCGGCGAGGACGTGGTCTTCAGCGACGACCAGTACGCCGAGGTGGCCGGGTCGCTGGCCGCCAAAGGCGTCGACGTGATCGTGATGGACTGCATGGCCTACACCGAGCACCACCGGGCGGTTGTGGCCGAGGCGTCGGGCAAGCCGGTGTTGCGGGCGATGCAGCTGACAGGAACCGTCGTGGAGCACGCCTACCGCTGAACCTACGCTGGCCTCGGCGTTGATCTAATCCTTCTTGATAGCTTAAACTGTTTTCATCATTGCTATATGTTTTACAGATAGCATCGACAGGAGAAAGGCCAGGGCTGCACGCCTCTAGGCCCCAGATACGAACGGAGTTCTGTACATTATGGTCGTGGCAATAGACAGTGCACCGCCGTCGTCCACTTTGTCGCTGACTGATGTGCGAGGCAACCTGCGCGAGGTCGTCGACGAGATCGCCCGCACCGGCGGCGAGGTCATCATCACTAGGCACGGCGAGCCGGTCGCGGTGCTGCTCGCCTTCGACGAGTACGAGTCGCTGATCGAGACTGTCAACATTCTCTCCGACGATGACACCATGGCCGCTATCGCGGAGAGTGAGGCCGATTTCGCGGCCGGGAACTTCCTGCGTATCGACCAGACCTAGATTCCCGGCCGCTTGAGCGATGCCCGAGATATCGGCGAGCGCGCTGAAGTCGCTGCGGGCTCTTCCGGAGCCTCTGCGCCGTCGGGCGACGGAGATCATCCGGCGCCTGGATGTCGAGCCGGCGCTCGGCAAGAAGCTGAAGGGCAAACTGGCCGGCAGCCGTTCGGTGCGCCTCGGCCGATCCCACCGCATCATCTACACATCCACGTCCACCGCCGGGACCGTACGAGTCACCGCCATCCGCCCGCGACGAGACGCCTACAAATGACCCAACGGCCCCGAGTGACTGGGACTTGCGCAGTTCCTCGATGTTCATGGGTCGATCTCGGACTTTCTCAGGTCAGATGAGACGGCCGATGCGGCCCCCCTCGAAGATGGCGGCGTCGGTGGTGCGCGGCGCCACACAGTCGCCGATGCGGTGCAGCTCCCCGACACTGTCCTTGAGCCTGTGGTAGAGGCTGTCGTCGGCGACGCCGCCGAAGCAGCTCACCAGCGTGTCGCACTCGAGCGTGAAGGTGACGCCGGTCAGCATGTCCACCCCGTCGACACGGCCCTGCGAGAAGCGGGTCAGGGCGCTCATCGTGTGCATGGAGGCCACGCCCTTCGAGACGATCCGCGACAAGACCGTCTGCACGGTCTGCGCCTCGGCCTTCGCACCCGGCGACGCTGCGGGCACCACCAGATCGACGCGGTGGCCGCGGTCCAACAGGGTGTCGGCGGCGGTCAGCCCCTGCATGTAGTTGTCCCCCGCGTACACCACGACCCGTTGCCCCAGCTCCGCGTCCGAGCTGAGCACCGAGCGCACATCGACGGCGGCGTCCACGCCGTCGAGTCCCGGCAGGTGCTCGAACGGCTGGGTGCGGGCCACCGATCCAGTGGCGACCACCACCGCGTCGGGACGCTGCGCCTGCACCTCGGCCGCCGACACCGCGGTTCCGAGGCGCAGATCCACTCCGAGCGCGTCGAGGCGATTGGAGTAGTAGCGGTGAACGTCTCGCCACTCGCCCCGACCGCTGCCGCGCTCGATGATGCGAATCTGCCCTCCGATCTCCTCGGCCCGGTCGAGCAGCGTCACCCGATGGCCGCGTTCGGCCAGCACCCGAGCCGCCTCGCAACCGGCGGGACCCGCGCCGATCACCATCACCGCCTTGGGCGTCGGCGCGGGCTGCAGTTGCGCCCAGAAGGGATCGAACTCGCGCCCCGAGACCGGGTTCTGGATACAGGTGATCGGCAGGTGGTGGGCAAGGTTGCCGATGCAGCGCTGGTTGCAGCCGATGCACCAGCGAATCTCGTCGATGCGCCCGGCGCGGGCCTTGCGAGGCATGTCAGGGTCACAGATCGTGGCCCGCGTCATCGCCACAAGATCGGCCTGGCCCTCCGCGACGATGCTCTCGGCCATGGCGGGATCCTTGACCCGCCCAGCCACCAGAACCGGCACCTGCACTGCCCCTCTGACGGCCGCGGCGAGATGCACGTCGCAGCCCGGAGCGACGTACAGCGGCGGGTCCAGCACTCCTTCGCTCGCGTAGGTGCCGCTGACCACGCTGAGATAGTCGACTAGGCCTGACGCCTCGAACGCGGCGGCCACCAGCGGAGCGTCGGCGGCAGCGAGGCCGCCCTCCAGGCGCTCGTCGGCAACCATCCGGACACCGACAGCCATGTCGGGGCCGACCACCTCGCGCACCCGGGCGACCACCTCCAGCGGATAGCGCATCCGAGCGGAGAGATCGCCTCCGTAGCCGTCGTCGCGGCGGTTGGTGGTGGGCGTGATGAAGGACGACAGCAGATAGCCGTAGGCGGCGTGAACCTCGATGCCGTCGAAGCCCGCCTCGGCGCAGATGGCGGCGGCCTCGGCGAACGACTCGGCGACCTCGGCGAGGTCTTCGGGCTCCATCTCCTTGGGAGTCTCGGCGATGGCCGGACAGGCGATGGCCGAAGGCGCCAGCAGCGGCTCCATGTCCTCGCCGCTATCCCAGTACTGGCGCCCGCCGTGGGCGAGCTGGGCGAAGATCGCCGTGCCGTGGGCCTTGACGGCGGCTGTGCCGGCCCGGAACATGTTGGGCTGACCGGGGGCGAACACCCAGTCCGAGCGGGGCCAGCAGATCGATTCGGGGTTGCGGGGATGCACCCGGATGGCACCGGCGATGATCAGCCCTGCGCCTCCCGCGGCACGAGCCTGCAGGTACTTGATGGTGCGCTCGCTCCACAGCCCGTTGATGTCGAAGTTGTTGTGGTGCGCGCTGACGGCGACACGGTTGGCGACCTCGACCGGACCGATCCTGATCGGGCTGAACAGATGCGGGTGCGTCGTCGATGTCATGTGTTGCGTGGTGCCCGGTCGCCGGCGGACCGTCACTCCTGGGCCAGCAGGTAGATCTTGCCGCAGTCCTTGGTGAGGGCGACCTCGAAGGCTTCGGCGGCCCGGCTCATGGCGAACGTATGGGTGACGATGGTGTCGACGTGGCGCTGCACCACCGGATCGCACAGCATCCGCAGCAGGCCGTCGCGGTCGCGGAAGCGCACGTCGTGGCCGCCGGTCCAGTTGATGTGGCGGTCCATCACGTCGTTGAGGATGCTCACCGAGTAGCCGCCCGACCCGGTGAAGCCCATCGAGAACAGGGTCCCGTAGCGGCGCAGGCCGGCCATGCAGCGGTCCAGGTAGTAGGGGGCTCCCGAGCACTCGAAGGCCGCATCCGCGCCCCGACGGCTGCCGGTCACCGCATGGAGCTGCTCGAGCCAGTCGGAGTCGCCGGGATCGATAACGGCGGTGGCTCCGAGGCGGCGGCACAGTTCCATCCGGTACGGATTGCGGCCCAACACCACCACGGTAGCTCCCCGGTGCAGGGCATTGGCCACCGCGCCCAGCCCGATGAAGCCCACCCCGCCCACCAGGACCACGTCTCCCGCCTTGACGCCGGCCTCCTCGGCGGCGGTGTAGGTGCAGCCCAGCGTGCAGTTGGCGGCGGCCGCGTGATGGAACGACAAGCCGTCGGGCAGCCGCACGACCATGTGCTCGGGCGCCAGGCGGTAGCGGGCCATGCCGAAACCGCCAGAGGCGCTGCCGTTGACCTTCTCGATGCCGAGCAGGCCCGCGGTCACATCCTGGGGGGCCATGCCGTCGTCGTAACCCTCGTAGGGAATGCCCAGGCAGTGGGTGGGTGACAGCCCCTGGGTGCACACGAAGCACTCCCGGCAGCTGTTGCCCTGGAACACCACCACCCGGTCGCCGACCTCGAAGCGCGACCCCGGCGCGGTCTCGACGATGGTGCCGACGCCCTCGTGGCCGAGATGCTCGGGGCTGTCGTGCCACTCGAACTGGTGGTCGCGGTAGATGCGCCCCTCGTTGCACACCGGTGCTATCGCCACCTCGACGATCACGAACCCCGGCCCGCACACCGGGTACGGCTTGGAAGCCAGAGCCGCGGTGCGGGGCTCGGGGATCGTGAGAACCGTGTTAGTCCTGTCCATCACTGCCCTCTCCTGTCAATCCATCCTGTCAGCGCACTAGAGAGCGACGAGCTCGGGCGGGGCCAGCACGATGTCGATCCTCAACCAACGGCAGCGAACAGCAGGCTGTTCAGCCGCTGCTGCCACTCGTCCTCTGCTACCACTTCGTAACGCACCACCTTGCTTCTCATCGCGGGGACAAACTCGGCCCAATCGGTCTTGCGGGCGTGTTGGCTGCACACATCGAAGACGGAACGCTTGTACTCGGTGTCCTCAGAGGCCTTGAGGTGCACGCCCTTGGTCTCGACCACAAAGACCTGATGGAAGTCGTCGTCGACGCCGGGCTCGTCGCCTCGCAGTGTCACGATGAAGTCGGCGTAGATCCGGCGCGGCTTCCACCCCTGCACGTAGTAGTCCTTGCGGGCGCGGTTGCGATACCAGAAGAAGAGCCTCGCCTGGCCGTCCAGGTAGGTCGCAACCTTGTTCTCGAAGGAGTTGAGGTCACCCTCGGTGGTGATGTCGAAGAGGTTGTGCTGGTAGGGGGCGCCGTCCTCGCGGTTCGCTCGCCTCTCGTTGGGGGCCTCGATCTCGGCGGGAAGGCGGTTGAAGTCCAAGTCCTCCGCGACGACGATGAAGCGCATCTCGCCGGACGCCAACAGGCTCTGGAAGACCTGGCGCGACAGGCGATCGCGCTCCAGTTCGACCCGTCGGCGCAACTCCTCGAGAACGAAGGCGTAGTTTGCCTCGACCTGCTGTGCCGGGTAGCGCCCGAGCAGCCCCTCGAAGACATGGCGGGCCAGATCGCGCCCTCGCCATGGGTTGGGGACCATTTCCAGCAGGTGGCTTGCCGCCAGAAAGTAGTCGACGGGATCGCCGCGGCCTGCTTCCCGTGAGGCTCTGTCGGGCTCGTCGGCGAGGCCGTTGCGGTCCTCCGGTTGCAGGATGCGCTCCTCGCCGGTCAGGCTGGCCCGCAGATGTTGACCGGCGGCAGGGTCCTCGACCAGGACCAACTCGTCCAGCGGCGACAAGTCGATCTCGTCCCAGGGCAATCGCGAGAGGATGTCCGCTTCGTAGTGGACCAGGCGCCAGCCGTCGGTGTCCTTGATCATGAACGCGGGCAGCACGATGTCGCTCGCCGCGCTTCGATACTCGGCCCGCTGCCGAGTCGCCAGCGTCGTCTTGCTCGGTGCGGAGGTGTCGTCGTGGACTCGGCTCTCGAGCCCCTCCAAGCCCTCTAGCCCGAATCCCTTGCGGACCTCTCGCAGCACATCAGCGCCCCGTCGGCTGAAGCAGAAGACGTAGCTCTCGTCGAGCGGGCGCACTCGCGTCTTGGAGGCGTAGGGCTGACGCAGGATACGGCCCACCAGTTGCGTGAGGCCGGTCTGCGACGCCGGGTTTGTGAGGATGGTGAGGATGTAGGCGAACGGGCAGTCCCAGCCTTCCTGCAGCGCCTGTTTGGTGATGATGAAGCGGATCGGGCAGTCGCGCGACATAAGGCCGCCGACATCGTCCACCTCCTTGAGGTCGTCGGTGGAGGTGGTCTTCACGGCGATGTGTTCCGACGCTATTCCCGGGTGCTGCAGCAGGTACTCGCGTACATCGTCGGTGTGGATGTACCCCGGCTTGCGCTGGTCTCTGCCGGTTCGCTCGACCTGGATCACGCAGATCGGTCGGATGTAGGCGCCGGACTCGGCCTCGTGGCCGCGGGCCTCGGCCTCCAGTCGTTCGCGGTGCTCGATCGACTCCAGCAGGGTGCTGCGCCAGTCGTCGCTCGTGCTGTTGCGAATGTGCAGGTCGAGCTTGATCATCTCCTCGTCGTTGAGGTCTCGGCCGAGGATCTCGACGAGCACGTTGGCGCCCTTGGCCGGCGTGGCCGACAGCTCGACGATCATGCAGGGGTTGAACCCTTCCAGGGTTGCCCTGGCGCCTGTGCTGTAGGCCTTGTGGCCCTCGTCGAGGATGATCAGCGGCCTCAGCACCCTGAGCGTGTTGCCGAGGGACGTCTTGATGTAGCGGCCCCAGAATCCGGCCGTCTGCTCGAACGTGTCCAAGTTGGGGCAGCCATCAAGGAGCTCGGCGTGCGCTGCGGGGTCGTCGTCGGGGGGGAAGAACCGGTCGAAGCCGCCGCTGTCGCGGAACATTCGCAGCGTGTCCTTGGTCTTTCGGTTGGCGGAGGGAAGCATCAGCAGCAGCACGCACAGGTTCTCGGCGACGTCGCGGGGCCCGAAGGCCGTGGTCTTCTCGAGGATGAGCGTGCGCTGGCCCGACGACAGGTCGAGTTGCTGGCGGTAGGGGTGGTCGCGGTCCTTGAGCGCCTTGAGCGTCTGGTTGTAGATCTGTGTGGTCGGCACGATCCACAGCACCAGGCCGCGCGGGCGCTGGCGGAATTGGGAGTTGACGAGATCGATCACCCGCGTCGCGAGCAGCGTCTTGCCGCCCCCGGTCGGGATCTTGAGGCAGAAGGCGGGCAGCCGTTCGCCGAGCCCGTTGCGGCGGGCCTGGTAGGTTCGTCCGACTCCGGCCGCCGTCCAAGCCCGCTCGACCCAGTCGAACCCCCAGTCAGGGTCCTGGGCCCGCGCCGCGGCGTCCTTCTCGCGCCACGCCGCGAGTTCGTTGAGGAAGCCGCGGACCGTGTCCAGCGTCCGCCGCTGGTACTCCTTGAGGATCACCGCTCCAGCCTCTCGATGGCTTCGTAGATCTGGAAGGGAAGCTGTTGGAAGTCGATCCGGTACTGGTGAAGGAACTCGCGGTCGAGGTACTTGGTCGGCGCGAAGACGAGCCTCCGCCTCGATCCTGCCGGCAGAGCGCGGGCCACCGGCAGCGACAGCGCAAGGTTCTTGAGCTTCGTGGAAGGGCACGGCGAGATGGTGGTTCTCGACGAAGACCTTGCCCTTGAAGCTCAGCCGTGCCACGGTGCCCTCCTCTCCGGTCGAACTGATGCCGCCGCGGCCTGGGTCGCCGCGTCGGGCGGACCGTCCGCATCTACATGAGTACCACACCGCTCTGACACGGCCGGGTCATGTCCGAGCGCGACGCCCGTCACAGCTCCAGAACGGCCAGAGTCTCCAGCGTCGAGAGGTCGTGGACCTCGAGGTGGGCGTTGCGCTCGCCCGAGATCGTGCCGAGCGCGTAGCTCAGCGTCCACAGCGCGTCGCCCGCGACCAGGCTTCGCACGATGAGGTTGGGGAAGATGTTGCTCCAGCAGTAGAGGACCGTCTCGTCGGGCGTCGAGACCTGCGAGATGATCTCCCGGTCCTCGTCGCTGGCGGGGAAGCCCGGGTCGCAAGCGAGATCGAAGCCGGGCCGGCGGGCCCATTCTTCGTCGACACCGTGGGGCAGCCCCTTCTCCCCCGGCTCGCAAGCGAGCACGGTGAGCCATGCGACGTCCTCCTCGAAGCGGGTCGGCGCCCCGGAGGCGCGCTCGGGAAGGTCGTCCTCGGTGATGAGACGGCACGGCGACTTCGCCGGCGGCGTCCCGCCGGCGCGGTGGACTATCCGGCCCGCCTCAACCAGTCGATCGCCGTCCACCCGCAGCACCAGAGCCTCGCCGCGGTCGTCGTCGCCCTCCCACACCCGCAGCGGAATGACGGCCAGGCTCTCCGGCGGCCACCACAGGAACGCCCGATGGTCCCAGCCGACCTGATCCCAGGCGCTGGACGCCTCCCAGACCGCGGCCTCTCGCAGGTTGAGAGGGTCGGCGGCGTCGAACAGCGCAACCCTCGCGCTGAACCCTCCGGCGCCCCTGCCCACTCCGATGACCATGCCGTCGTCGAGCAGATGCAGGTATTGGGCAGCGCCGGGAACCTTGAGCACGCCCACGACCTCGGGTCGGGCGGGATCCGACACGTCGATCACATGCAGGGGGTCGGTCTCGCGGGCGGTCACCACATAGGCGGTGTCTGCGCCGAAGCGAACCGCGTGGACCCGCTCCCCCAAGCCGAGACCGCCGACGGCCCCGACCTCCTCGAGGCTCGCTCCGCTCTCTCGCAGCACCCTCAGATGGCTCTCCCAGACCGGGTCCAGTGTGGTGGACACCACCCTGAGATGGCCGTCGTGCTCCGACAGGGCGTGCTTGCTGCGCAGATATCCGGGCACCTCGCCTGAGGCGGCGTAGACGGCCCCCTCGCCGGCAGTGTCGAAGCGATGGATGGCCGTGGTGCCCCGCCAGTTCGTGGAGGTCACGTAGAGCGAGCCCGCAGCCGCGTAGATCCCGCCTGCACCCCAGAAGGTGTCGTCGCCAGGGGCCAGCAAGGTGACCGAGGCAGCCCCGTCCAGAGTTCCAGCAAGGTCCACGGTCAACACCGTCGTCGTCCCGAATCCCGAGAACGACGCCGGCGCGACGACGTCCTCGCACGTCCCGGAAACCGATGGCGCGGCACCGCCAAGGCTGAGCGCGGGCAGCCAGTCCGCAGCGGTGAAGTCCATCACAGCCTCCCGATTCGCCGCCCGTGCGCTGGATGAGTCGGACGTCTCCCACTCGTTCGGGAAGGGAAGCCCGCTCAAGAGCGAGTGTGTGGTCGCGACCCACGCGACGCCGTCGACGCTCCGGGTGCCCAGGTGCTTTCCCCTGATCTTCAGCGTCTCGGCGATCCGCGGGACGCCGCCGCGGACGTCTATGCGTTGGATGACGGTTTGAGGCACATGGCCGCGACTGGCGTGGCGTGTCTCGCGGACCACCAGGGCGCGGTCGCCGTGCACGAGCATGCCCGCCGACTCGCCATCGGCCAGATCCACTGCGCCGGTCACCTCGCGCTGGGACGCGTCGATCACCACGAGGCGGTCGAAGGAGACCACGAAGACCCGCTCGCCGTCGGTCTGGATCAGGTCGGCTTCGGCCACTGCGGCCTCTTGAACGTTGGTGCCCGAGAAGTCCACACCCTCCAAGGCGCCCGCGGAGCCGCCGCCGGCCGCCTCGGCCAGGAACTCGACTTCGTCGGTGCCGGGCAGATGGCCCGGAATCCACCGGTCCATCGCCTCTGTGTACTGTGCTCGCAGCCCGCCGACCACTTCCTCACAGCGATCCTCCGCGGCGGTCGCTGCGGGGGGCTCACCATCGGACTCGCGGCCGCCATCGTCGCCGTCCGGCGTCGCCTCCGCGACGACCACGCCCCGCGGGGGGCCGCCTGAGCCGGTGGAGCACGCAGCAGCCGCCAGGGCGACTGTGACGACAAGGACGACACACCGAAGCGACAGGACCGCCATACGCCCTGCTTTGCGGACGGCCCACGAGCCTGAAGCCTCACAAGAGCCGGTGACGACGGAATTCATGTCCTGCATAGCGGCGGCTCCTCGGTTTCGGGTCGGCCTCACAGGCGGGAACGGCCCCGCTCGCGTCGAGCGCTCTCGTCGGCGTCCTCACCTCGTGAGCGCTCAGCAGTATGACGGCGACCCAGACGCTCTGGTTCCCGGGAAATGGAGGGCGTGTTCGCGCACACGCGGAGACAACACCACTCCCCGCCGGGATCGTAGCCGCGTGGAGCGGGGAACGAAGAGCGTGTTCGCGCACACGCGGAGACAACACCGGCCGCGGCGTTTGTGGGCCTCGTCCGAGCGGTGTCAGTCCTCCAGGGATTCGACGCCGAGGTAGCTGGCGTCGAGCAGGGCCCGGTCGGCTAGCAGGTCGGAAGCAGCGCCCTGCATCACCAGGTCGCCGTGGTTGAGGACGTAGCCCCGGTCGGACACCTCCAGGGCCAGGTCCACGTGCTGCTCCACCAGCAGCACCCCGGCGCCGGTGTCATCCGCGATGCGGCGCACCACCGGCATCAGCTCCTCGTAGATGACCGGGGCCAGGCCCAGGCTCATCTCGTCGACCATCAGCAGCCTGGGCTCGGCCACGATGGCGCGGGCCAGCGCCAGCATCTGCTGCTCGCCGCCGCTGAGCAGGCCGGCCCGGCGATTGATCAGCGGACCGAGAGCGCCGAAATAGTCCACGGCCCGGTCGATGTCGACCCGGCCGCGGGTCTTGGCCAACTGGAGGTTCTCGCGCACAGTCAACTGGTACAGCAGACCCCGGTTCTCGGGCACGTGGATCACGCCCCAGCGGGCCACCCGGTGGGCCTGGCGCAGCCGTGGCACCGGCTTGCCCATGATGTTCACCGACCCGGCCAGGATCTGGCCCATGCCCGAGATCGTCATCAGCGTGGTGGTCTTGCCCGCGCCGTTCGGCCCCAGCAAGGCCACCACCTCGCCGGCGTCCACGTGCAGGCTCAGGCCTCGAACCACGGCCACACCGTCGTAGCCGGTGTCGAGGCCCTCGATGGTCAACAGGCGCTCGCTCATGTCTCAGCCCCGCTGTGGCCGAGGTAGGCCGCTATCACTTCGGGATTGTTGCGCATCTCGTCGGGAGTACCGGAGGCGGTCAGCTGGCCGAACACCAGCATGTGGATGTAGTCGCAGACGTTGAGGACCAGCCCCATGTCGTGATCGACTAGCATTATCGTGTAACCCTGATCCACCAGACTCCGCAGCTGGGCGCCGAACCACTCGGTCTCGGCCTTGTCGAGTCCGGCCGCGGGCTCGTCGAGCAGCAGGATCTTGGACGACTCAGCCACCAGGGCCCGCCCCACGCCCACCAGCTTGCGCTGACCTTGCGACAGTTCACGGGGCTGGCGCTCGGCGATGTCGCCCAGGTTGAGCAGGTCGAGCACTTCCTCCACCCGTTCCTCCCGCAGCCGTGGCCGGAAGTAGTCGAGCACCGCGGCCCCCAAGCTCAGTCGCCGGCTGGCCACATCGAGATTGGAGCGCACCGTGATGTCGTCGAAGAGTTCCAGCGTCTGCCAGGTGCGGGTGAGACCGTCATGGGACAGCTGGTGGGGTGAGCGTCCGAAGACCTCCGCACCCTCCAGCCGTACCGACCCCTTCGAGTTGTTGGGCAGGAAGCCGGTGACCGCGTCGATGAAGGTCGTCTTGCCCGCACCGTTGGGGCCGATCAGCCCGGTGAGCTCACCCCGGCGGCACTCCAGCGACACGTCGTTCACGGCCAGCAGGCCACCGAAGCGAGCGTTGAGGCCGCTTGTGGCCAGCACCACGTCAGACATCCGCGGTCTCCCCTGCCCTTCGGCTCCATTTGCGGTGCAGCCAAGCACCTAGCTGGTGGAACTGCCGCCGCTGGAAGCCGTCGATGCCCTCGTTGTTGTAGACCGCGGTTCCGATCAGGAAGAACCCGGCCACATACGCGGTGTAGGGCCCCACATCGATGAACCACTCGTTGGTGACCACGATGCCGATGCCCTCCGAGAACAGCGTCCCCGCGGTGATGGCCCCGCCGACGGTGCTGATGCCGCCGAGGTAGGCGAAGGCGAGCACGGTGAGCGAGGCGAAGATCCCGAACGTGTTGGTGCCGTACGTGCCCAGATTGAAGGCCATGAGCGCACCGCCGAGGGCCGCGAAGAAACTCGAGATGGCGAATGCCGACAGCTTGATCGCCGCGACGTTGACCCCGGCGGCGGCCGCGGCCCGCTCGTTGGCCCGAACCGCCAGCATCTGCTCTCCGAGACGCGACCGCCGCAACCTCATCACCGAGATGCAGCAGAGCGCGCCCACGGCCAGCAGGAACAGCCCGTACCCGCCGGTGGGGATCTTGCCGTCCCCGAGGAGGAAGTCGCTGTTGGGTCCGAACTCGATGCCGAACAGCGTCGGCGGGTCGGATGTCTTGACGCCTCGATCCAGGCCGAACCAACCGGGGCGCGAGAAGAAGATCTCACCCATGGCCAGCCCGCTGGCAAGGGTGACGATGGCCAGGCTTGCGCCTCTGGTGCGCAGCGACGGGATGGCCGCGATCAGGCCGAACCCGACCCCGGCGGCCACAGCCAGCGGCAAAGAGATCGGCAGCGGCATCCCAGCCTGCGTGCCGAAGGAGGCCACCGAGAACGCGCCGATGCCGGCAAGGGCCATCTGCATCAGCGAGATCTGGCCGACATAGCCGGTCACCACCACCAGCGAAAGCGCCAGGATCACACCGATCATCGAGTTCTGCATGCCGGCCCGGTACTGGAACGGCGCGAACACGGTCAGCCAGAACGCCACCACGATGAGAGCCCCGTAGGCGACCATGCGGCCCCGGGTGATGCGGGGCGCGTACGCCTCGGGCAGCCGCTCCACGGTGAGCGCACCCCGAGACGGCAGGGATTCTCCCCGCACCACCATGGCCAGAGCGATGACAACGAAGGGAAGGGCGCGGCGGATCCCGATGTCCGGTATCCAGCCCCACTCCAGCTCCAAGCGGAACAGCTCCTGATCGATCACGCCGAGCATCAGACCCGCGGCCGCGGCGACCACGAACGAAGACATCCGCCCCAGCAGTGCCGCCCCCAGCGAGGAGATGAGCAACACGGTGAAGAAGTTCGGCGTCACTCCGGTGATGGGCGCCACCAGGATTCCCACGAGACCAGCCAGCACCGAGGCCATCACCCAACTGACGCCGGCCTGGAAGTCGGCGTTGAAGCCGAGCAGCGTCGTGAACCGCTCGTTCTCGGCCCCGGCCCGGGTAGCGATCCCGAAGCGGGTGTAGCGGAACAACACCCACAACGCCGCGGTGATCACGATGACGGTTCCCAGCACCCACAGGCGGTCCTGGCCCACTCGCGCCCCCAGGATGTCGACCGGAGCGTTGGGGAAGATGGGCTCGGTGGCCTTGGCCCTCGCGCCGAATCGCAGAACTACGGCGGCCTGAAGGAACAGCATGATGCCCACCGAGGCGATGACCTTGGCCAGCACAGGCGCGTAGCGCAGGGGCCGGAAGATGGTGAAATGGGCCACGAGCCCAAGGGCTGCGGCTGTAGTCAACGCGATCAGCAGGGCCAGAAACTTCCCCATCGAGTCGCCCAGATCAATGAAGGTCGGGAAGTCGACGATCTCGATCCCGGCAATGCCCTCGATCGGCGCCAGTGGGTTGGGAATCGGCGGCACCGGGTATTGACCGTCGCCGACCAGCGAGACGTAGACGTAGGTGACGTAGGTGGCGATCGCCCCGTGGCCGAAGTTGATCACGCCCGAGGCCCTGAAGGCCACGACTAGCCCGATCGCCAGCGCGGCGATGATGGCGCCCGAACCCAGCCCGAACAGCACCGGGTCGAAGAACAGCTCCCGGCGGAGCACCGCTCCGGCGATCCAGGCGAGCGCGAGGGCGCCGGCAGCTACGACACCGGCCCGTTCGATTGGACGCAGTCTGGCTAGCACGGAATCACTCCGACCGAAGCCGGGCCGGACCCCACGAGGGTCCGGCCTGCTTCGACCGTAGCCGATCAGCCCTGCGAGGGCGTCAGCCCAGCAGGAAGTTCAGTTCCGAGAAGTCCAGGAACGTGAACCCGTCGGGCGCGGTCATCTGCCCGTCTACGACTGTGACCATCAGGGGCGAGGTGTTGCAAGCGCCGGCCCATGGATCGGGGCCTGGGCAGCTCACCTCGGGGTAGCCGGGAATGTCGCTGCGGGAGTAGGTGCTGAGCGCGGACAGTACCGACTCGGCTGTGGCGTCAGCGGCGCCGCCCGCAATGAGGACGTCCCGGGCAATGAAGGCCTGCGCCAGCGCCCATCCGGCCAAGCCGGCGGTCTGCACGCCTGAGCCGCCGTAGGTGTCGAGGACACGGTTTATCTCGTCGACCTCGGCGCCGCCGTCAACGGTGGGAGCACTCGAGACGATGGGGCCCGCCCAGCCGTCGACCTGGCCCGACTCGACCAGATCCTGGCTCAGGCAGAGGTCGTTGCCGAAGATGTGGCCCTCATAGCCGACCGTCGCCACGCCGTTCGCCGAGGCGGTGCACTGGGCGCCGTCGGCCAGCACGAACAGCCAACCGTCGTTGGAGGTGTCGGCCGCGGAGATCGGGCCGGTCAAGTCGGGCTCGAACCCCAGGTAGATGGTCTCGGTGATCGTGATGCCATTGCTCTCGCCGATGGCGTACAGCGCCGGCTCGAAGGGAGCGATGGCCGGATCGTCGGCCAGGAACAGCGTCATGGTGGACACGTCGCGCTGCGCCTTGGCGAACACGAAGAACACCTGGGCCAGGCCGGGCAGGCCGGGATCGAAGTTGTAGAGATTGGGCGTCAGGTAGTCGACGAAGTCGTTGCCCAAGCCGAGGTTCGCCTTGCCCGCCTCGGCCAGGATGGTGCCAGAGACGATGCTGTTGGACAGGAAGCCGCCGTTGATGACGACGTTGATGTCGTCGGCGTTGACGAACTCGTTGGCGCAGGCGATGTGGGACTCCACCGCGTCGCCGGCGCCGCACACCACGAGCTCTAGCGGGTGCCCGTCCGCGCCGCCGTGCTCGGCGTTGAAGTAGTCGACGTAGGCTTGGACCACTGCGGGCACCTCCGGGAAGGCCATCAGCTCTTCCACTTGGGCGATCAACCCGATCTTGACGGGAGCATCGTCCTCGTCGTCGCCGCAGGCCGCCGCCACCAGGGCGAATGCGAGCAGGACCGCCGTCAACAACCTCCAGGGTGACTTCGGGCTCATGGTGTCTTCCTCCTCCACGCGAGCGCGTGTGTGTTCACGAGGTTCTTACTAGCTGAATTGTACATATGTTGGCAACTCAGCGCTTGAGGCAATAGTTATATGCGCTCAGTTATGAGTTGGCCATGGATTCTGTGCCGAACTGGGCTGGCAGCCTGCGCTTCCTGGATCAAGGACGCGGCAGTCGGGAGCCGGATGTGACCAGCGCCTACGATTACGCCACCATGGTGGAGCTGGACGACATCGATCGTGCGCTGATCGACAGCCTGGTGCTCGACGGCCGGGCCAGCTACGCCTCCCTGGCCCGGAGCATCGGCATGTCGCAGGCCGCGGTCAAGGCCCGGGTCATCGGGTTGCTCGACAGCGATGTCATCCACATCCTCGGCCGCATCGACCCCCGAGCCCTCGGCTACGGCGAGTTCGCCTACTGCCTGGTCGACGTGCAAGGACCGGTGACATCTGTGGCCGAGCGGCTGGCCGAGATGGAGGAGACGGCCTTCGTCCTGATCGTGGCCGGGGCCCGCGGGCTGTTCGTCGAGTTCAGAGCACGCGATGCCCAGCAACTGGACGCTGCCATCGAGAAGGCCCGGTCCGACCCCCAGGTACGGGGTATCGATGCCTCCTCGCTGGTGGCCTTCATCAAGCAGGACTGGTCGCAGTCGGGCCGCAGCGCTGTGGGCTCCGACCATCGGCTCGGCGCCCGTCGACGCAGCGTCGACGCCACCGACATCAGGCTCCTCGAGTGCCTGGCCGCCAATGGTCGGGCCACGTTCGCGGAGATGTCGGAGGCCGCGGGCATGTCCCACGCCGCCACCCGGGACCGGGTGCTGGCACTGATGGCCGCCGGGGTGGTGACCGTGCAGACGATCGTCAGTCCCGGAGTGCTGGGCGTGAAGGGCTATGCCGGTCTCATGATCGAGGTGGACGGTCCGGCCGAACCCGTCTCCGATCAGGTCGCGGCCATGGCCGACATAACACTGGTGGCCAGGGTGCTCGGACGCTTCGATGTGATCGCCGAGGCCAGCTACCGCGACGAGGCCCACCTCGCCGAACTGCTGGACAGCGTCCACGCCGTCGAGGGCGTGGGAAGGGTCGAGGCGTTCGTGTACCTGGTGGTGGTCAAGGAGTCGATGACCGCCGGCCTCACCTGACCATCGCCGCCAAGCCCTGGCCTAGCCAATTGAGTCTGGTCGCCACGGACGGCCGGGGCTGACAGGGTCGAAGCGGACCTTCTGGACCTCCAGGGCTTCAAGGCCCTCCTGGCCGGTGGTCTTGAGCCAGCTCTCCCGGCTGTGCCACATGGGTTCCAGGATGCTCGTGAGTTCATGGGTGAGACGGCTGCCAGCAGCGAGCCGGACGGTTTCACGGGGCAGTCCTCCCAGTGCGGCCAGTGCCCGGACCCGACTCCGCGCATCGCGCCGAGCCGGCCCCACGCGGTCACCGATGTCATCCCCATGGACCATCATGGTGCCGCGTAGGGTGCTCACGAATGCGAGGCTACCGATGACGAACGAGATGCTCGCTGCGCCCCACAGCGTCCCCGGCGGGCTGCCGTCGATGGTGCAGGTGAGCCGCAGCGACCCCGTCTACATGGCACACGCCTATCTCACCAAGGTGCCGGTCGCGGCGATCATCCCGTTCATCGAGACATTCACCGAGCCCGGAGACATTGTTCTCGACCCCTTCGCAGGCTCGGGGATGACAGGCGTTGCCGCGCTAGTCGCCGGCCGTCGGGCGCAGCTCTACGACGTGGCCGTCCTGGGACGCCATATCGGTTCCAACTATGTGAGCCTCGTCGACGCCGAGCTTCTGCATGAGCGCGGCGAGCAAGTGGTGGACCATGCCCGACGGCGCGTAGGGGACGTCTACGCCGTGGGCTGCGATGCGTGCGAGCGTCCGGCGCAGCTCGCGAAGACGGTGTGGTCGGCGGTCGTCGAATGCAGCGCGTGCCGAGCGTCCGTCAACTACTACCGCTCGTTGGAGGACGCGGCCTGGCGCCGCGACCGCATGACGTGCCCGCAGTGCGGCGCTGCGGTCGGCAGCCGGAGTCGGCGGCTGTCCGAGGAGCCGGTGCTCGACTCGATCTCATGTGGCTGCTCGCGTACCCAGCGCGAGCAGCGCTGGAGCGAGCCGCTGCACCGATTGGACGCGGCGGGACTGCGCTGGCCCGACGCCGCGATCGACGAGACGCGCCAGATGTACGCCGCGTCCGCCCTGGGACGCCACGGCCTGACTTCGACCGCGGCCTTCTACTCGCGTCGCAACCTGTGCGTGCTGGCCTCGTTGCGCGACGCCATCGGCGATGTCCCCGAGCCGGAGCTTCGCGCCAAGCTGCTCTTCTCATTCACGGCCGTGCTCACCAGGGCCAGCAAGCGCTACCAGTGGTCCCGACAGCGCCCGCTCAACGCGGCGAACGCCAACTACTACGTGGCACCGGTGTTCTACGAATGGAACGTGTTCGACCTCTTCGCCCGCAAGGTGCGGGCTGCAATCCGCTCCGACGACTGGATCAGACACAAGAGGGGCGCAGCCGCGGTGTACGACAGCGCCCGAGGCCCCGACGTGGCCTACGAGATCGCGAGCGCCGACCGCCTTCCGCTGGCGGACAACTCTGTGGACTACGTGTTCACCGACCCACCCTTCGGCTCCAACATCTTCTACTCGGACATGAACCTCTTCCAGGAGGCATGGCTCGACGCCACGACCGACCCCGGCACGGAGGCCGTCGTCGACCGTTCCAGCACCCATGCGCCGCGTCGAACCGCCGAGCGCTACGAGGCAATCCTCACCGGCGCACTCAGGGAATGCCGACGAGTCCTCAAGCCGGGTGGACACATCACGGTGTTGTTCGGCAACAGCTCCGGCGCCATGTGGCAACTCCTGCAACGTGCCGTGGCCGCGGCCGGGCTCGAAGTGGCCCCGGAGCTGATCTCGGTACTCGACAAGGGCCAGCGCTCCGTGAAGGGGCTCGCCTCAGGCTTCGAGAACGTCGCCACCCTTGATCTGATGCTCACCCTGCGGCCGGCGCGGCGCGCGCTGGGCCCCGTGCAAGCGCCGCCGGCCAAGGTCGTCGAGAGCCTGGTCGACGGGCTCTTGGCCGACGACGCGGCCATGAGTCCCAGCCGCCTGTACGTAGCCTTGCTGCGCCATGGCATCGCCAACCGGTGGGATCTCAGCCAGCTCGACCTGCGAGGCGTGACCGCGCAACTCCGCGAGGCCGACTTCGCCATCGACCCGCGCAGCGCTCGAGTGGTATCAGCCCATCAGCCTTGACTCGCCGCATGACTGGGGCGGCTAGGGGAGGGTGCCGCCGTCTATGGGAATGAGCGCCCCGTTGATGTAGGAGGCGGCCGGCGAGGCCAGGAACACCACCAGCTGCGCCACCTCGTCGGCAGTGCCCCACCGGCCCAGCGGCACTTCCGAGACCAGCATCTCGCTGGCCTCGTCGTCGGTTACGCCCGCCAGGTCGGCGACCAGCCTGCGGTTGGCCACCGCCATCTGGGTGTCGATCGGGCCGGGGCACACGCCCAAGCAGCGGATGCCGTCGGGGCCGTGCTCCTTGGCGATTAGCTTGGTCATGGCGACCAGGCCGAACTTGGTGACGTTGTAGGCCCCGTAGCCGGCGTCCGACACCAGTCCGCCGATCGACACGTTGTTGATGATCACGCCCCGGCCGGACTCGATCATCGGGGCGAGGGCAAGCAGTGCCATCCGCCGGGATCCCATGACGTTGACCTGCCACGACAGGTTCCACTGCTCCTCGGTCTGGTCCACGAACCGGCCCACCCCGGTGGTGGCCCCCGCGTTGTTGAACAGGATGTCCAGCGAACCAAGCTCCCGAAGCGTGCGCTCGACCACGGCCTCGGCCTGGGCCTCGTCGGTCACGTCGAGGGAGGCCGCGAGGCTCCTGACCCCGAAGCGGTCGCGCAGCTCGGCGGCCAGCGCCTCGAGTTCGGCCATGTCGTCACCCAGGCCGTGAGTGGAGTCCTGGCGCAGCTCCGGACGGTCGCGGCCCAGGTCGGTCACCACCACGTCGGCACCGGCCTCGGCCAGGCGACGAGCCGTGGCCGCGCCCATGCCACCGGCGCGGCCCGCGCCGGTGACCAGCGCCACCCGGCCCTCCAGTGTCCTACTCACCTTGCGCTCATCTTGCGGCCCGTTCTCGCTTGAACAACATATCGTCCCCTTCAGTCGATGGCAGAGCGTCGCGACCGGCCGGCCACGGCCGTCGATGTACGCTGCCGCGGTGACGGACCGGCCCGCCCGCTCCCCGGCAGGTCAGGCGCCGGGTCTGATGGTGTGCGGGACCGCCTCGAATGCAGGCAAGTCGACGGTGGTCGCAGGCCTGTGCCGCCTGCTGGCACGACGCGGCCTGCGGGTTGCTCCGTTCAAGGCGCAGAACATGGCTCTGAACTCGGCGGTGACCCCAAGCGGCCACGAGATCGGCCGGGCCCAGTTCAGCCAGGCGCAGGCCGCCGGCGTCGAGGCCACCGTCGACATGAACCCTGTGCTGATCAAGCCGACGACCGACACCGAGGCGCAGGTGGTCGTCAACGGCCAGCCGTACGCGGCGATGAGCGCCGCCGAGTATCACCACCACAAACCGGAACTGTTCGAGATGGTTCTCGACTCGCTGACACGGCTGCGCCGCAACTTCGATGCCGTCGTCGCGGAGGGCGCCGGAAGCCCGGCCGAGATCAACCTGGCCGCAACCGACATAGTCAACCTGCGGGTCGCCGAACGCGCCGGCATGGGCGCGATCGTGGTGGGCGACATCGATCTCGGCGGCGTGTTCGCGTCGCTGTACGGCACGGTGGCGCTGCTGCCGCCCGAGCACCGCCGCCTGGTGCGCGGCTTCGTGATCAACAAGTTCCGAGGCGACCCGCAACTGATCGGCGACGGGCTCGCCGACCTCGAGCGGCGCTGCGGTGTCCCCACCCTGGGCGTGCTGCCGATGCTCGACAGCGTGCGGATCGACTCCGAGGATTCCGTGGCGCTGAGGGACATGCCCCGCTCCGGCGCCGACTCGCACCCCGATGACGGGCAACTCAACGTCGCTGTCGTTGCCTACCCGTGCCTGTCGAACTTCACCGATCTGGATTCGTTGGCCGCAGAGGGCGACGTTTCGCTGCGCTTTGTGCGCTCGGTGCGCGAACTCGGGCACCCCGACCTGATCGTGCTTGGCGGCTCCAAGGCCACCGCCGCAGACTTGGAGTGGATGCGAACCCGGGGACTCGCTTCGGCAGTTGTATCTGCGGCGCGCGAAGGCCGCAGCGTGGTGCTGGGAATCTGCGGGGGCTACCAGATGCTGGGCCGAACCATCGAAGACGACGTGGAGTCGCGTTGCGGTGTAGTGGACGGCTTGGGGCTGCTTGCTGTAGAGACCCGCTTCGAGGCCGACAAGCTGCTCGCGCGCGCAAGCGGAAGGGCTTTCGACGCTGATGTGGAGGGCTATCAGATTCATCACGGTCGGGTGCGTCGAGCGCCCGGTGGTGCGGCGACACCGTGGCTGTGGTTCGACGGTGACGCCGGGGCTGAAGGCTGGAGCGCGGGGGAGGTCTACGGCACGACGCTGCACGGCCTGTTCGACAGCGACGGCTTCCGCCGAGCGTTCCTGGCGCATGTGGCGTCGTTCGCCGGTTGCCGTTACGAGCCGAACCCGGTCCCGTTCGCCAGTCGACGGCTGGAGCAGTTCGACATCGTCGCCGACACCATGGAGGAATGCCTCGACGTGGCGGGAGTGTTGGAGATCATGGGGATCTCGTGACCAGACGAAGCACAGCCGCCGCGTCGGCGGCGCGTTCGGGGGTGCCTGAGAGTCTGGGAGCGGCCCGGCTCGCTCAGTAGTCGATGCCCTTCTTGGCGCGGACGCCACGGTCGTAGGGGTGCTTGGTCTTGCGCATCTCGGTGACGGTGTCGGCCATCTCGATCATCCATTGGGGAGCGTCGCGCCCGGTCAGCACCAGCGACACCTGATCGGGACGGCCTCGGAACGTCGCCTCCACGTCGTCGGCGTCGATCCAGCCCCAGTTGAGGGGATAGGTGATCTCGTCGAAGATGACCAGCCGGTGATCGCCGGCCTGTACCAGCGCCCTGCCGTGGCTCCAGGCTTCCTGGGCGACGGCCTCGTCGCGGGTGAGGTCGTCGCTGTTCCAGGTGAACCCCTCGCCGAGTGACCAGAAGTCCATGCCGAGCGGCTCGGCCATCAGTTGCTCGCCGGTCACCCAGTTGTCGGACTTGAGGAACTGCACGACCGCGACCGGCCATCCTCGCGCCCGGGCCCGCAGAGCAGTGCCGAAGGCCGCGGACGACTTGCCCTTGCCGTGTCCCGTGTTCACCACTACCAGGCTTCGTGCCACACGCAGCCCATCGGGGCGCGGATCCTCGACGGGGGGTGAGTCTGCGGTGATGGGTGAGTCGCTCATGTCTGTTCAGGTCTCCGTGTCGGTGTGGTGGTTCGATGTCGGTGGTGGTTCCGTGTCGGTGTGGTGGTTCCGTGTCGGTGGTGGTTCGCTGCTTGCGGCGGCTGAGTGGTTGGGGCGCAGACGAGTGCAGACGATCAGCTCGCGGCGCCGATGGACGCCAGCGCAGTGGAGATGGCCGCGATGAACTCCACGAGCCGCGGGCCCCATCTGGACACGATGTCGTCGTTCAGTTCGACCACGTGGCCGTTGCGAACAGCGCTGAGCAGATCCCAGCCGGGCCGTGCGGCAACCGTTTCGGCGCTCTGCGCGCAACACAGCGTGTCCGCAAGGAAGATCAAGTCCGGGTCGGCATCTAACAGGTACTCCTCACTGAGCTGCGGATAGCCGGATGTGCCCTCGTCGGCGGGGTCGGCGACGTTGGTGAGGCCGAAGAGGGAGTACACATGCCCGATGAAGGTGCCGCTGGTCACCGAGTACAGCGAGTCGGTCAGCTCGTGGTAGTAGCTGAGGCCCGCGGCGTCTGGCGCGGCCTCGATCAGCTCGGCGATGCGGGCCTGCATGTCGACGATGAGCCGCGCCGCCTCGTCGTGTTGGCCGAGGATGTCGCCGAAGCGCGCTATCTGCGCGTACACGTCGTCGAAGGTGGCGGGCGCGTCGATGACGAGCGTGGCGATGCCGAGCGCCTCAAGGCTCGCCTTCAGGTCGCCGTCGACGCCCATGACCACAATATCGGGTTCGAATGAGGCGATGGCCTCAACGTTGGGGTTGAAGCCGCTGAGGTCGGTGACGGGCGCCTCGGGCGGGTAGTACGAGTAGGAGTCGACGGCTACGACACGGTCGCCGGCGCCGATGGCGAACAGGAACTCGGTGCCGGTCGGCGAGATCGACACGATCTGCTGGTAGACGTGCTCGGGCTCGTCGGTGTCTGGCGATGTGGCGGTCGGGGCGGGCTCGGTCGTGGCCGACGCAGCGGCCTGCGTCGTCGTCGGCGAGGGGGCCTCGGTCGTCGTGGGCGGAGGTTGCTCGGTCGTCGTCGGCGGAGGTTGCTCGACCGTCGTGGGCGGAGGTTGCTCGACAGGGTCCGGCTGTGGCGCCTCGGCATCCGGCGCTACAGAGGCGGCCGGCGCTTGTGCGACGCCGTCGGCGGTGTCGTCGCTGCCGCATGCTGACGCCACCAGCAGCAGCATCGTCGCAGCACACAACAGCCGCAGCGACAACATGCGGCCTCGGCGAGTGGAACGGATCATGGTGCTCTCCCTTCTGCTCGAGTTCGGGGCCGAGCAGCGGGAGGGCCCACCGCGCGAGCCGTTCCTTCCTCGAGGAATCGGTTCGGGTGACGGCGGTCACTAGGCGACCGGACTCGTCCCCCGTGGGGGCATCACCGTTGCGGGACAGTGCCGGGATCACACCGGCTTCGCTCGCGACAACCGCGCCGAAGGGTAGGCGAGCTACGTCGACCCCGCAACTCAGTCGATCCCGACGCCGGGCGGACTGTGAATCCGCTCGGGCGCCAGAGACCAGCGATGCCTGCTAGCTCGGTCCGACCGGGGCTTGTGCGGGCAGCGGCGACGGGGCAGGCGATGACGGCCCGCCAGCGATGCCTGCTAGCTCGGTCCGGCCACAGCTTGGCTCGGCGGCTCAGCAGCGAGGCGGGACATGACCCCCAGGCTGAAGCCGGCGGGGATGCCGTCGTGGCAGCCCACCAGCGACGCGGTCAGCGGGGTGCTGGCGTCGCTCACCAGGAAATGGAACACCGGCGCGATCTCCGACGGCTGGCGGATCGTGCTGTTGGCGGTCATCTGCCGGATCAGGTCGAAGTCGGGTGCCGACGCCGTGGACATCTCGCTCTCGACGAGGCCGGGCAGGACCGCGTTGACCCGGATGTGGCGCGGTCCCAGCTCCAGCGCCCAGACCCGCACCAGATGGTCGAGGGCAGCCTTGGACGCGGCGTAGGCGGCCATGCCGGGCGCGGCGACGGAGCCGGCCGGGGAGCTGGTGACGATCACCGACCCGTGGTCGCGCACCAGGCCGATCCCGGCGCTCAGGGTGCGGGCCACTCCCATCGTGTTGACGTCCATGATGCGCTCGAAGAGCTGCAGGTCGAGCGAGTCGATCTCGCCGTGGTACTCGTCGATCCCGGCGTTGAGGATCAGGGCGTCGAGCGCGTCGAAGCGCTCGGCCACGGCCTCGAACGCCTCGGTAACCGACGCCTCGTCGGTCACGTCCATGGACACGAACTCCGCTCCGATGCCGGCTGCTACTGCGCTGCCCTCGGCCCGCCGGCCGCAGATCACCACCTGAGCGCCGCAGCGCACGAGATGGGTCGCCGCGGCCAGGCCGATCCCGGCCGTACCACCGGTGACAACCACCCGGCGGTCGCTCACGTCGAAGGTGTCGGCGGTGGACGTCCTAGCCGCTGTTGTGTCGGTCATGGGCCGAGCTTAGTCATCGAAATTCACACTGTGCCGAGACTTTGGATACGGAATCACAGGTGCTCAAGATGAAATGCAAGCGTTTCTTATCCTAGAGTGACGCCCAAGGCGACTCACGGGGACCGCGGCCAAGCGGCCGGCGAGCGCAGCGAGCAAGAGCGGAGGAGTGTGAGGATGCGGCAGATCCTGGACCCGGCCGGGGAGCTCATGGGGCCCGCCCCCGACCTCGACGACGGCGGGCTCGTCGACATGTTCCGCCTGCTGCTCACCACCAGGATGGCCGACGAGAAGCTCCTCAACCTCCAGCGCCAGGGACGCATGCCGGCCTACTACCAGGTGAGCGGCCAGGAGGCCCATGTCGGGGCGGCGCTGGCGCTGCGGGAGACCGACTGGCTCTTCACCGCCTACCGGGAACTGGGCATGTGGCTGGCCCGGGGCATGAGCCCCATCAGCGCGGTCGGGCTGTGGATGGGCGTGCCCGACGACGAGGACCTCTGGGACGTCAACCGCTACCGGGTGACCAAGCTCAACGCCACCATCGGGACCCACCTTCCCCACGCGGTGGGCTTCGGCTACGCCGAGCGGCTCCAGGAACGCGACACCGTGTCCATGGTGGTGTTCGGCGACGGGGCCACCTCGGAGTCCGATTTCCACGCGGCCATGAACTTCGCCGGGGTGTGGAGGACCCCGACGGTGTTCCTGTGCCAGAACAACCAGGTCGCCCAGTCGACCACCATCGACAAGCAGACCGCGGCGGCCACCCTGGCGGCCAAGGCCGACGGCTACGGGTTCACCGGGGTTCGAGTCGACGGCATGGACCCGCTGGCCATGTACCAGACGGCGCACGAGGCCGTGGAGCGGGCCGCGAGCGGCGGCGGGCCGACCCTCATCGAGATGCTCACCTACCGCTTCGCCCCCCATTCCACCTACGACGGCACGCCCGTGTACCGCACCAGCGACGAGGAGGCCCAGTGGCGCGAGCGGGATCCCGTCACCCGGATGCGGGCCTTGCTGGTGAACAAGGGCCTCTGGGACGCAAGCCAGGAAGACGACATGCGGGCTCGGATCTCAGCCGAGTTGGAGGCCTTCGTCGAGCAACTCGAGGCCCGGCCCGCGGTGCCGCGCGACTACTCGCCGCGGCAGCTATTCGCCCGGGCTCCGGCCTCGCTCACCGAGCAGTTGCTCAGAGAGCAGCAGGACGCCGGCGAGCCCGCCGCCGTCCTTGCCCCGGACGAGACCTGGACCCTCGGTCCTGAGCCTGCGCCGGCAGGCGAGACCCGCCGGCTCGACATGACCGAAGCCCTCAAGCTGACGCTGCACTCAGCCTTCGAGCGCGACCCGTCGCTGGTGATGCTGGGCGAGGACGTCGGCACCGAGGGTGGCGTCTTCCGCATCACCGAGGGTATGCACGAACGCTTCGGCGAGGCCCGGGTGATCGACACGCCGTTGTGCGAGACCGGCATCATGGGCACCGCGGTGGGGATGGCCATGGCCGGGCTGCGTCCGGTGGCCGAGATCGAGTTCGCCGGCTTCGTGTACCCCGCCTTCGACCAGCTCATCGGCCATGTGGCCCGCATCCGGTGGCGTTACCGGGGCCGTCTGACCGCCCCGGTGGTGGCCCGGCTGCCGGTGGGCACCAACCTCGACAACCACGAGTTCCACACCGACTCCCCCGAGTCGTTCTTCACCCACGCGCCCGGTCTGGTGGTGGTGTACCCCTCCAACCCCTACGACGCCAAGGGCCTGATGGAGTCGGCGCTGGTCAGCGACGACCCGGTGGCGTTCTTCGAGCCCATCTCGCTGTACCGCGGGCTCAAGCGGGACGTGCCGGTGGAGCCTTACCGGATCCCGTTCGGACGGGCCAGCATCCTGCGGGACGGAACCGACGTGACGGTGGTGTCGTGGGGACCGCCAGTACGCGAGGCGCTCAAGGCGGCCGAGACCCTCGCGGGCGAGGGCGTGTCGGCGGAGGTGGTCGACCTGAGGACTCTCTACCCGTGGGACCGCGAGACCGTGCTGGACAGTGTGGACCGCACGGGCCGGCTGGTGGTGGTGCACGAGGCCCAGACCACCAGCGGTTTCGGGGCCGAGGTGCTGGCCGCGGTCAGCGAGCACGGCCTCTACTCGCTGGAGGCGCCGCCGGTGAGGGTGGCCCACATGGACGTGTTCTGGGGTCCGACCCAGCTGGAGCGGTACTCGATGATCACCGCCGACCGCATCACCGCCGGCATCCGCAGAGCCCTGGCCGGCTGACATGGCGTACATGCCCAACCTGCCTCCAGTGCCCGCTCAGCCCTCACGGCTCGTACGGGCGGCCGGCTGACATGGCTTCGGTCTTCAAGCTCCCGGCCGTGGGTGACACCATGGTCGAGGGCGAGATCGTCGAGTGGCTCGTCGCCGTCGGTGACGACGTCGACCTCGATCAGCCGATTTGCTCGGTCGAGACCGACAAGTCGGTGGTGGAGATGACCACCCCGTATCGGGGAACGGTGCTGGCACTCGGCGGCGAGCCCGGCGACGTCATCGAGGTCGGAGAGACCCTCATCGTCGTGGGCGAACCCGGAGAGGACATTCCAGAACTGGCATCCGAACCCGGAAAGGACACTTCGGTACCGGCATCCGAGCCCGCCCCAACGGCCGCGGCGGCCGGGGCGGCCTCGGTACCACAACAAGACCCCGCGCCCGCCCGACCCACCGGCCCCGACTCGGTCAAGGCCGTGCCCAGAGCCCGCAAGCTGGCCCGGGAGAGTGGCATCGACCTGACCACTGTGGTCGGCACCGGAGCGGGCGGCTCCATCACCGTCGCCGATGTCGAGGCCGCGGCCGCGGCCCTGTCGACAGCCGGCGGCGGACGGCGCGAGCGGCTCTCCGCGACTCGACGCGCCATCGCCCGCCACATGGCCGAATCGATGCAGGTCCCCCAGTTCACGTCGATGGTGGACGCCGACGCCAGCGGGCTACTGGAGGCCCGAGCGGCGGTGTCAGCAGAGACTGGCTCGCGGGTTCCCCTCGACGCCCTGCTGGTGGCCCTGCTAGTGCCGGTCCTGCGAGATCATCCCGTCACGAACGCCAGACTCGACGGCGACGAGATCGAGTACTTCGACCGCTACGACATCGGCGTGGCCGTCGACACTCCCGAGGGGCTCAAGGTGCCAGTGGTTCGGGGAGCCGACGCCCTCCCGGTGCCGAAGCTGTCGGCCGAGATCCTGCGGCTCGCGGCGGCAGCGCGGGACCGCACGGTGGCCCCCGGCGAACTGGCCGGGGCCACCGCCACCGTCAACAACGTGGGCGCTCTCGGGATACTGGCCGGCACGCCCCTGCTGCCGGTGGGCACCAGCATGATCGCCGCCTTCGGCATGGCCCGGCCGGTGGTGCGCCTCGTCGACGGCGTCCCGGTCGAGGTGCCCAACATCACGGTGTCGGCCACCTTCGACCACCGCGTCATCGACGGCGGCGCCAGCGGCCGGTTCCTGGCCCAGCTAAAAGAAGCCATCGAGCAGGCAACCTCCGACTGAGAAGCCGACTGCTCAGAGGCGGACCCCGCCGTAGCGGATGTCGGTGAGGTGGGCCATGTCGCGGTCGAAGGTGGTGAGGTCGTCCGCGCAGAACTCATTGAGGTGGGCGTGGCCGCAGGCCCTCGCCAGCACGCTCATCAACTCCACCGAGGCGCAGAAGAACTTGTGGAGCCGCTCGGCGGCCTCCTCCACCGGCAGGCGGGCCCGCAGCTCCGGCTTCTGGGTGGCGATGCCGACCGGGCAGTTGTTGGTGGAGCAGGCCCTCATGCCCAGACAGCCGATGGCCTGCATGGCCGCATTGGACACCGCCACCGCGTCGGCACCCAGCGCCAGCGCCTTGGCGAAGTCGGCCGGGGTGCGCAGCCCGCCGGTCACCACCAGGGTCACGTCGCGGCGGCCCCGGGAGTCGAGATGGCGGCGGGCCCGGGCCAGCGCGGGGATCGTGGGCACCGAGATGTTGTCGCGGAAGATCACCGGCGCCGCGCCCGTGCCGCCGCCGCGGCCGTCGAGGATGATGTAGTCCACTCCCACCCGCAGCGCGGCGTCGATGTCGTCCTCGATGTGTTGGGCCGACATCTTCACCCCGATGGGGATCCCGCCTGAGGCCTCCCGGACCTCGTCGGCGAAGCGCCGGTAGTCGTCCTCGTTGCAGAAGTCCGTGAACGTCGAAGGCGAGATGGCCGCGGTGCCCGGTTCCAGGCCCCGTACCTCTGCGATCTTGCCCTGCACCTTGATGCCGGGCAGGTGCCCGCCGGTGCCGGTCTTGGCCCCCTGACCCAGCTTGAAATGGAACGCCTGGCAACCGGCCGCCTTGTCCATCGACCAGCCGAACTTGCCGCTGGCGAGTTCGTAGAAGTAGCGGGAGTTCTCGGCCCGCTCGGTTGGCAGCATCCCGCCCTCGCCCGAGCAGATGCCGGTGCCGGAACGCTCGGCGCCCCGGGCCAGGGCCACTTTGGCCTCCTCCGACAGCGCACCGAAGCTCATGTCGCTCACCAACAGCGGGATCTCCAGGCTCAAGGGCCGGCCCGCGTCAGGGCCGATCACGACATCGGTATCGACGGGCTCGTCGTCCAGGCGAGGCCGGCGGGCGAGCTGGGCGACGGTGAACTGGATGTCGTCCCAGCTCGGCAATTCAGTGCGGGGCACCCCCATCGACGTGACCGGCCCGTGGTGGCCGAGGTATTCGAGGCCCTCGTCGGCCAGGCGGCGGATCAGCCCGACGGCGGGCTCGGCCGGATCGCCGTGGGGGTCGGCGTAGGTGCCCTGGTAGGCGGCACGGTCAAAGGGCTGGGGGTGCTCCTTCTCCCAGGCGAGGATCTCGTCGAGATCCACCAGCAGGTCGTCGCCTTCCAGCCAGGACGAGAACTTGGCCAGCCGTTCGGCGTTGTCGTAGCTCGACACCCCGGTGTGGAACACGTAGTCCCAGCCGTGCAGGCCGCAGATGATGTTGTCACCGACGATGCGGCCGTCGCACATCAGCGCCCCGCGGTGCAGGCAGCGCCCGTACAGCACCGAGTGGTTGCCGTCGAAGCGCACGATCACCAGGTCGACGTTGCTCACCAGCGCGCCGACCGGCTCCCGGTCGGGAACTTCGCTCCAGGTGGCGACTCTGTGCGGCTGCATGGCTCCTCACCGTAATCGCCGGCGGCCAGCGAGTATTTCGAGAACACACCGATGGGTACACCATCGATGACGTCAGTGGCCCAGTCGCCGGCCGGGTGGAACCTCCGAAGGGTGGGGGTTCTCAGGGCAAAGTAAGGGAAATCCCCGGTTGGGGAGGATCGGGGCGCTCGTAGAGTCCCGCGTAAACACCGTAAGACCCGCGCCTAGGAGAACCTGTGACTCCCTCCCCCACTCAAGCTCTGGCCACCGCCGCACGGGCCGTGGCCGCCTCCAAGATCTACGGCTCCGGCGACACCGAGGTCCGGGCCCTCGACGCCATCGACGTGGACTTCGAGCAGGGCCGCTTCACCGCCATCATGGGTCCGTCGGGGTCGGGCAAGTCGACCCTCATGCACTGCATGGCCGGGCTCGACACCGTGACCTCGGGGCAGGTGATCATCGGCGACACCGACCTCACCACGCTGTCGGAGAAGGACCTCACCCTGCTGCGCCGCGACAATGTCGGCTTCGTGTTCCAGGCCTACAACCTGGTGCCCACCCTCACCGCCATCGAGAACATCACGCTTCCCATGGACCTCGCGGGCTCGAAGGGCGACACCGCCTGGATCGACGAGGTCGTCGGAGCGACGGGGCTCGCCGACCGGGTGAAGCACCGCCCCAACGAGCTGTCCGGAGGCCAGCAGCAGCGGGTGGCGGTGGCCCGTGCGCTGGCGGGCAAGCCCCAGATCATCTTCGCCGACGAGCCCACCGGCAACGTCGACTCCAACACCGCGGCCGAGATCCTGGGGTTCATGCGCAGCGCGGTGGACCAGATGGGCCAGACGATCGTGATGGTCACCCACGATCCCGTCGCCGCCTCCTACGCCGACCGGGTGGTGTTCCTCGTGGACGGAAAGATCGTCAGCGAGCTCACCGACCCCACACCGGGCACCATCCGCGAGCACATGACCAGCCTCGGCGCCTGACGCGCCGCCGTAGCCCAATCTGAACGAAGTGGCATGCTGCGCCAGGACCTGAAAGCGAGTCGACGTGGCTGCAACTGACTCCGAAAGCGAATTGACATGTTGCGCCTGGCTCTGAAGTCTCTGCTCGCCCACAAGCTGCGCTTCGCGTTCACCGCGCTGGCGATCGTGCTGGGCGTCACCTTCGTGGTCGCTGCCTTCGTGACGGCCGACTCGCTGCGCTCGACCTTCGACGACCTCGCCGCCGACATCAACACCGGCACCGATTTCACGGTCCGGGGTGCCCTTCCCTTCGGCGACATCACCCAAGCGAACCCGCCGCCGGTGCCCGACAGCCTGCTGGAGGACATCCGCGCCATCGAGGGGGTGCAGGCCGCCGAGGGCGGCTTCTTCGTCGACGGGGTGATCCCCGTGGACGGCTCCGGGCAGACCCCGACCACTGTGGGCGGACCCCGAGCCGGCAGCAACTGGACCGCCGATCCGACGCTGTCGCAGTATTTCCTGATCGACGGCGAATGGCCTCGTGGGCTCACGCAGTTCGCCATCGATGTGGTGACCTTCGCCGACTACGACTTCGAGCTGGGCCGCGACTACCAGCTGGAGACCCCCACCGGGCCCCGCACCTTCACCCTCACCGGCACCATGCAGTTCGGCTTCCCCGAGAACGCCGGGGTCGGCGCGGTGTTCTCGGTGTTCGACACCACCACCGCGCAGCAGGTCCTCGGATTCGAGGGCAAGTTCAACGAGATTGCGGTGCGGGCCGAGCCGGGCGCCGACATGGCCGCGGTGCGCGACCACATCACCGGGGTGCTGCCGGCCGGCGCCGAGGTGATCACCGCCGAGGAAGCCGTCGAAGAGTTCGGCTCCGCCTTCGAGAGCTTCATCGGGCCGTTCCAGACGGTCCTGCTGGTGTTCGCCTTCATCGTGTTGTTCGTGAGCGCCTTCATCATCTCCAACACCTTCAACATCGTGCTCGGCCAGCGGGTGCGGGAACTGTCGCTGCTGCGGGCACTGGGTGCCACTCCCCGCCAGGTGCGCCGCTCGGTGCTGATCGAGTCGCTGGTGATCGGCGCCACGGCCGCGGCGGCAGGCATCGGGCTCGGAATGCTCGGCGCGCTCGGGCTCGAGGCGCTGTTCTCGGTGTTCGGCGCCTCGTTGCCCGACGGGCCTCTGCCTTTGCGGGCGCGCACGGTGGCTTGGGCGTTCGCGGTGGGCGTCGGCTTCACGGTCGTGGCGTCGTTGGTGCCCGCCGCGAAGGCGTCGCGGATCTCACCGATAGCGGGCCTAAGCGAGCAAGCGCAAGACGACGGCGGCCATCGCCGCTTGTGGCGGTTGATCGCAGGCGCCGGGCTCGGTGTCGTGGGCTTGGTGTTGATCGGCCGAGGGCTCTTCGCCGACTTCGATTCCACGACCGCGCAGCTGCTGTCGCTCGGAGTCGGCGCCGCGGTGGTGTTCGTGGCGGTGGCGGTGCTGAGCCCGCTGATCGCCGGACCGATCGTGGCTGCGTTGGCCCGCCCCCTGCCGCGGATCCTGGCCACACCCGGCCGTCTGGCCCGCGACAACGCCGCCCGCAGCCCTCGCCGCACCGCGGCCACCGCGGTGGCCCTGACGATCGGTCTGGCCCTGGTGGCCATGGTGCTGGTGGTCGGGCAGTCGTTCAAGGACACCTTCGGCGACAGCCTGAGCGACTCGGTGGCAGCCGACTATCTGATCACCACCGACTCCTTCTCCGGAGTGCCCGAGACTCTGTCCGCCGACCTGACGGCCGCGGGAGCGGCCGCGGCGGTCGGTTTCGACGAGTACCCGGCGCGGATCGACAGCCCGGCCGCTCCGGGACGCGTCGACGAGGCCGAGCTGACGGTCACCGACTTGGACGCCATCAGCGAGGTCGCCAACCTGGACATACGCGAAGGCGCCATCGGCGGCCTCGACCCGATGTCGGCGCTGCTGGTGCACAGCGAGGCCGCCGATGACTGGGGGCTGACGGTCGGAGACGAGGTCGGCGTGAGTCTGACGAGCGGTGAGACGCTGGCCTTGACGGTCGGTGCCGTGTTCACCCAGACTCGTCCGCCGTTCTGGGACCAATGGATCATCGACGAGTCGTTGCACCAACAGACCGGCGGCGCCGACCGGTTCGACCGGTGGGTGGCCGTCAACGTCCACGACGACGATCCGGAGGCGTCTCGCTCCCAGCTCGACGAGGTGCTGGCCGGATACCCGTCGGCGACGCTGGAGGACCGCCAAGAGTTCCGGGAGTCGCTCGAGTCCGAGCTCAACACCGCTTTGGCCCTAGTCAACGTGTTCTTGCTGTTCGCGCTGTTGGTGGCGCTCGTCGGGATCGTCAACACCCTCACGCTGTCGGTGTTCGAGCGCACCCGCGAGATCGGCCTGCTGAGGGCGGTCGGCATGACCCGGCGACAGCTGCGCAGGGCGATCCGCTGGGAGGCGGCCACCATCGCCCTCTACGGTGCCGTCGTCGGCGTGGTGCTAGGGCTCGCCTTCGGGGTGGCCCTGTCGGTGGCGATCCCCGACGGGATCATCGACCGGGTGTCGGTGCCCAGCGGCCAGATGGTCGGTCTGGTGCTCGTGGCCGTCGCCTTCGGCCTGCTCGCCGCGATCTTCCCGTCCTACCGGGCGGGCCGCATGAACGTCCTCGAAGCGATCGCGACCGACTGAGCCTGAGGAGATGAGCTGATGTTCAGGTTCCGCAGCCTCGTCAGTCGCACCGACTGATGTTCAAGCTCGCCCTCCGCAGCCTCGTCGACAAGAAGCTCCGCTTCGCGCTGACCACCCTGGTGGTGGTCATCGGCGTGATGTTCGTGGTCGGCTCGTTCACGCTCACCGACAGCCTGCGGTCCACGTTCGCGGGGCTCGCCGAGGACATAGCGGAGGGCGTAGACCTCACCGTGCGGGTGGACCAGTCCTTCGGCGGCGACCTCGACCGTGCGACCGTGCCGGCAGCGGTGGCCGAGCGGATAGCCGGCGTCGAAGGGGTCGGCCGGGTGCAGCCCGAGGTGGCCGCCATCAACGTGTTCATCATCGACGGCGACGGTGAACCGATCAGACCGCCGGGTCCGCCGGCATTGGGATTCAGCTTCAACCCCGGCGCGTTCTTCGTCACGGAGGGCCGCCAGCCCGCCGCGCCCGGCGAGTTCGCGGCCGACACCGCGACCGCGGCCGGCAACGGCCTGCGTGTCGGCGAGACCTACGAGATCAACGGCCCGCTCAACGCCGAGCCGTTCGAGTTGGTCGGCGTGTTCAACTTCGGGGCGCCCGACTCCCACACCGGCCTGGGTCAGACGATGGCCGCCTTCGAGCTTGAAGAGGCCCAACGATTCTTCGGCATACGGGACGGCTACCAGGAGATCGGTGTGCTGGTCTCGGCCGGTTCGGAGATTCCCGAAGTGCAGGCCCGCCTTGCTGCCGAACTGGGCGACGGTTACAGCGTGGTCACCGCGGAGGTCGCCGCCGCAGAGCAGGAGGAGGACTTCAACGAGGTCGTCAACATCTTCAACACGATCCTGCTGGTGTTCGCGTTCATAGCGGTGTTCGTGTCGACGTTCATCATCAACAACACGTTCCAGATCATCGTGGGCCAGCGAGTGCGGGAGATCGGACTGTGGAGGGCGATCGGCGCCACCCCGAGGCAGGTGAGCCGGTCGGTGATCACCGAGGCGGCCATCGTCGGGGTGGTCAGCACAGCCATCGGGATCGGGCTCGGCCTGGTGCTCGCACTCGTGTTGCGCGCCATTCTGGACCTGATCGGCTTCCCGCTCCCGCCCGGTCCGCTGACACTGCAGCCCCGTACCGTCGTGCTGGCGATGGTGGTCGGCCTGGGAGTGACGACGATCTCGTCGATCGGGCCCGCGTTGAAGGCTCGGCGCATCTCGCCGGTGGCCGCGCTGACTCAGGACTTCCGGCTGGGCTCTACCGGCCTGCACCGCCGCCTGATCGCGGGCGGAGCGGCATTCGCTGGCGGCGTCGTCGCGCTGGCTGCAGGCATGACTGCCGGGTTGGACACCACCCCGACGTTCGCCCTACTGGGTGTCGGAGCTGTGCTCGCCTTCGTGGGGATCAACATCGTGAGCCCCGTCTTTGCCCGGCCCGCGGCTTCAGTGCTGGGCCGCCCGGTGAGGGCACTGTTCGGCATGCCGGGCCGGCTGGCCAGCGACAACGCGGCCCGCAGCCCCCGGCGCACGGCCTCCACCGCGGGCGCGCTCATGATCGGCCTCGCCCTGATGGGGCTGGCGGCGGTGGTGGGCGAGTCGCTGAAGAAGACCTTCGTGAACATCATCGAGAACGCGGTGGAGGCCGACTATTACATCCAGTCGGCCGCGACGGGCTTCGGTCCCCCAGCGGGCTTCCCGGCGCAGGTCGCGGACGAGATCGAGGCGCTGGACGGGATCGACAGCGTGGTGCGCATCCAGTTCGCCTTCAGCGGGCTGTCCGTCGACTCCGAACCGCGCGACATCGTGGCCACCGACATGGCACTGGCCGACAGCCACTTCGACAGCCAGGTGAGCTCGGGCGACATCGCCAGCGGGGATCCCCTCACCGCGCTGGCTCTGCACAGCGACTCGGCCACCTCCCTGGGCGTCGTCGTCGGCGACACCGTCGAGGCCACCTTCCCCGACAACCAGACCGAGACCCTCACGCTGGTGGCGGTGTTCGAGGACGCCGCCATCTACGGCAACTGGCTGATCGACGGCGCTCTATGGGACCGTCATTTCAGCCGCAACGACCTCGCCTTCGCCAGCGTCCGGGTCGCGGGCCTGTCGGATGTCGCCGATGATGCCCAGCAGGCCGCTCTGCTGACGAGTAGCCGGGCTGCGATCGATGCCGTGATCGACCGCTATCCCACCGTGAAGGTTGAGGACAAGGCCGAGTTCCGCCAGACCCAGGAGGCACAGATCACCAGCTTCATCAGGGTGATCGAGGTGCTGATCGGCCTGTCGTTCGTCATCGCGCTGATCGGCATCATCAACACCTTGAGCCTGTCGGTGTTCGAGCGCACCCACGAAATCGGTCTGCTGCGCTCGGTGGGCATGACCCGCCAGCAGTTGCGGCGCTCGATCTACTGGGAGGCGCTGATCGTCGCCGTCTTCGGCGGCCTGCTCGGGGTGACTGTCGGCACCGTGTTCGGGGTGGCGACCACGCTGGCGCTGCCGGATTCGTTCGTGCAGGTTGTGGCCGTGCCGTGGCTGGACCTCGTGGTCTTCGTGGCCATCTCCGCGGTCGCGGGGCTGCTGGCCTCAATCCTGCCCGCGGTGCGGGCCGGGCGAATGAACATCCTCGACGCCATATCCCACGAATAGGCCTCAACATGTCGGCGTCGCCGCTAGCAGGTAGCGGTCGAAGAGGTCACGCTGCCTGCTTCGCCGGCGGCGCGGTGCTCTCCAGCCGCTCGATGCCGTGATCTGCGGCGCGCATTGTCACGCCATCCGGGGTCATGCAGAGGAGAATCTCGGCTCCCGGTGCGAGGACGCGTTCCACCAGCCACGTCCGGGCCCGTCCCACTTCCACGTTTCCGGCGGGGCTCGTCGTGCGCCAGATGACGCTCACCTGCTGTGACGGCGAACCGTTCAAGGGCACCAGCAGGCGGTCGTTCGGACGGATCCCGTTCGCCCAGGCGATATGCGCGTTGGCCTTGAACGAGTAGCCCCTCAGATTCTCCGCTGTCACGACGAGACGTTCCCCCCAGCCTGTCCGGGTGCGGATCGCGCCCGTGATCGTCGCCGGTGGCCTCGGGGTGAAGAGGGGGGTGCGGGTGAAGCGCACAGAATCGCCGGCGACATCGAAGATCGGCAGACCCAGATATGTCCTGACCGACGACTCGGACACACCGAAGCTGCCGGTGAACTCGTCGATGATCGATGCCCGGCTTGCGACACCGCCGCCGCGCTCGATCCGCTTGATGATCTGGTTGGCGATGCCCTCGTATTTCTCATACCCCCACTCTCGGAGCGCTATCCTGAAGTGCTTGTCGATGCGCACCATTGCCGGGTTCCGATGGTTCTTGATCGACGACTCGGAGCCGTGGCCGATGGCCTTCACCAACTCTGTAGGCGTCATCGGCCTGCCCACCAGATGCAAGACCCGCTCTGCCTTCACCTCGAGCCGGCTGTCCCACCGGATCAGCCACCCGTCCCCTATGTCGCGCCAGACGCCCGTGCCCATCATGAAGGCGAGCAGTGCCTCGGAATCCATGATGCCAGCCAGAGCGTCGGTCAGGTCCTCAATGTTGACCAGCCATTGGCTGTTGACAGCATCGCTGATGGCCTTCTGCAAGTCGGCCCGCGCCCCAACGTCGCGCAGGAGCAACTCACCGTCATAGACGTAACCGGCAATCCAGCGCATGAACTCGAACCGGTTCACACCAAGCCGTCTCACCCACCACTGGACGGCGTCGCCCTCGACGAGCGCGACCGGCCCAAGATCAGCCTTGAGCAGCCCGGCCGTCCATCGGACGATCCTGAACCGGTCGCTCGCCAACAGGTCGCGGACCAACGAGGCGTCTCGGACGACACGCATGCGCACCCCCTCCGCGGTGATGCCTCGCTCCCGGCCCAGCCTCGCGAGGGTGGGCCGGTCCCGCTGAAGCTCGCGCATGGCCAACAGGTCCGGATCGGCCGCCAGCGACAGGAGTTCCTCCGTGAGCTGCTCGAGCGATGCCATCTCATGGCCCAGCCGTTGAGGCCGCGCCTTCCCACCGGTCGAGTCCTCCGGATTAGCGTGCAGCGAAGGGCGCTGGGGATGGACTGCGGCCATCGCGGGCCTCCTTCCGTTCGAGGTGATTGGATGGGGGCGCCCGCGAGGGCCGCTCCGAGGCCTTTCAGCCGGGGCATGCTGGCCCGACGCGGCGGCTAGTCCCACATTCGGCGGCCGGTCAGAGTTCGGCGATTGGTCTAGAGTATTTTACATTATTAATCATGTCAAATCAGACTATGGCACTCGCCGGCCGGTGCCCCTGCTTCGGCACGGAGCGCGGCGAGGTGACGATTCTCGTCGTCGGCAGCAGGTCGATAGCCATGCGCAGCGACTGGAACAAGAACGGGACTCCGTCGGCGCGTGGCGGACCGCTGGGGCGCCGGCATGGGCCGAGCATCGCGTCGGTATCGCTAGCCTTCGAGGATGGCCGATATCGAGGTGGGCCACCGATGGGCCCCGATCACCGACCTCCGTGAGGTCGATCTCGCGGCCACCAGTACTGAGTTGCCCCCGCTCTTGCGCACATGGGAAGAGTTCCGCCGGGAACTGCCGGAACAGCAGGTCAAACAGTTCAACGAGAGACTGCAGCGAGAGTGGGCCATTGAGACTGGAATCATCGAGCGCCTCTACACCCTTGATGAGGGAACCACCAAGCTGCTCATCGAGCAAGGAATTGACGCTTCCCACATACCCCACAACGATGTGGAGGAGCCCCCGGAACTCATCGCGGGGATGATCGCCGACCACCTGGACGCGGTCGAGTGGCTCTTCGATGTGATCACGCAGAGGCGTCCGCTCTCGACATCGTTCGTCAAGGAACTGCACCAGTTGATGACACGGAAGCAGGAATACGCCGCGGCAGTGGACCCGTTCGGGAGGGCGGCGAGGCTGAAGCTGCTTCACGGCGACTACAAGCGCAGGCCCAACAACCCGACCCGGCCCGATGGCAAGGTCCACGAATACTGCCCACCCGAGCACGTGGCCGCGGAGATGGATCAGCTCATCAAGATGCACGACGGGCACCTCGAAGCAGACGTCCCCGCTGATGTCTCCGCCGCTTGGCTCCATCACCGTTTCGTCCAGATTCACCCATTCCAGGACGGCAACGGTCGGGTGGCGCGAGCGCTCGCCTCCCTGGCGCTCATCCGCGCCGGAATGTTCCCGCTCGTGGTGACCAACAAGGACCGGGAGCGCTACATCGAGACGCTGGGAGTAGCCGATTCCGGAGACCTGTCACCCCTCGTGACACTGGTGGCCCGACTCCAGAAGAGATGGCTTGTACAGGCGTTGGGAATCACGGGAGCCGTTCGCCTCGAGGCCGAACGCCTCGACCGTGTCATCCAATCGATCGGCGAGACTTTCGGTCAACGCGACCGAGCCATGCAAGAAGATCTCGATTCGGCAAAAGAGACGGCAGGCGCACTCTGGGAGCACGCCCGTTCAGTCCTAGACGATGTCTGCCGGCAACTGCAGACGCAGATCAGATCTGCCTTCTTCGAACGCGAAGCCTTCACCGAATCCTGCGCGAACGACGATCTCAAGCGAAGGAGCTTCTACCGGTATCAAGTCGTGGACACGGCAAAGCACCTCGACTACATCCCCAACATGAGGGAATACCACTCCTGGGTTCGCTTGGTGGTGGATACCGAGCAGGGCAGGTCGGAGATCCTGCTGTCGTTCCACGGAATCAATCGCGATTATCGAGGCCTGATGGCCGCTTCGATGTGCTTCTTCCGGCGCCAGAACGGCGATGTGATCGAACGGCAAGTCATCGAACTGCAGCCGGTGTGCGACGACCTCTTCCAAGTCAACTACTTGGAGAGCACCGAATCGGTGCTGCAGCGCTTCAGGCCATGGCTCAACGACTCATTGATGAGAGCCCTCGACCAGTTCCGTCGGAGCGAGTGAGGCTCACCTTCTGGCGTCGGGCGGCCGTCCAACCCATCCGGAGCGTCGGATTCGTCTCCCGGCGAGGTCAAATCCCGCCTGGAGCAAGAGGCGGCACCGAGGCTCCGTTCCACATTCAGGTGCGGTAGAGCATTCCCTTGTAGGCGGAGGTGAAGCCGGCGGCCTCCAGGCGGGCCGCCCACGGGGTCTCCCGGACGGCGGTGCCGTCGACCTTGGCGATCTCGAGCTTGCGGAGGCGACCGTCCTTCACCAGGCCGATGACCGCATCGATCCAGGCGTCGTTGGACGCCGCGCCCTCGAAGGTAGTCAGGGACCGGCCGCCCCGCTCAACCATGACCGCGGGCAATCCGTCGACCAGCACGACATGGGCGCCGGCGGCGCGGGCCGGGCGGCCGGGCGACTCGGGCCACCCCAGCGCGGCCCCGTAGGGCTGGGACGGGTCGGTGGCGGCCAGCACCACCGGCGCAGCGTCGGGCTCCGGCTCGCGGGACCCTCTCAGGCGATCGACCGCGCCGGGCAGGGCGAACTGGGCCGCGCCCAGGCCGGCCACGAAGTACCCGCGCCGGGCCTCACCCCGCTCCTCAAGGGCTTTCAGCACGGGATACACGCCTGCAAATCCTCCCTCCTGGCCCTCGCCCAAGGCGGTCTCACGGGTGACCACGCCGTACCGGTCGAGAAGCTGATGGGCTCTCGCCAGGGCCGACTCGGTGGCCGGCGGCTGAGGACTGAGCAGCGGCTCGACCAGCGACCAGCGGCCCGCGGCCGAGGGTGGCCCGGTGGCGCTGAGCCCTCCGAGGCGCAGCCGGCCCCGCCGGGAGCGGCCCGCACGAGACGGCGAGCGGCCAGTGCGGTTGCGGGGCTGTCCGGCGATGCGGGCCCGAAGGGGCGCCAGTGAGTCGTTGGTGACCTCGCCCGCCCACACCAGGTCCCACAGCGCGGCCAACACCGTGTCGGTGTCGTAGGGCAGGGCCGCGGCCTGCGCAGCAGCCACCAGGTCGCCCCAGAACAGAGCCCCCCGATCGCCCAGCCGGTCCCGCAGAGCGTCGTGCAGAGCGCCCTCGCAGGGCTCAGCCGCGGGCACGAGCAGGGCGGCCTGGTCGCGGAACACCAGGCGCACCCGGCCGTCGGTGGCGCCCAGAGCGCCGGCGCCGACCCACACGACCTCGCCGGAGGTGCACAGCTGGTCGAGGTCCGCGGGCTTGTAGCCGGTCATCCGGCAGGCCAGCACGTCGGCCTCCAGCACCGACGCGGCCACCGGCGCCCCCTGCAGCTGTGCCACCACATCGGCAAGGGCGTCCACGCCCCGACGCCGGCCCCCGACCCCCTGCCAGTCGGGCAGGAACCTGGCCAGCGCCTCGGGCGGAACCGGCTCCACCTCCTGGCGCAGGGAGGCGAGGCAGCGGCGGCGGATGCGCCGCAGCACCTCGGCATCGCAGTACTCCCGGTCGGCCCCGCCGGGGCGGAACTCGCCCCGCAGCAAGCGGCCCTCGGCCACCAGCGACGCCAGCCGGGCCGCCACCGGCTGCTCACCCACTCCCAGCCAGCGAGCAACGTCGCGGGCCAGGAACGGGCCGTGAGTGCGGCCATAGCGCACGCACAGGTCACCGAGAGGATCCTCGACCGGCTCGGTGGACGACGCCGGGAGCCCCACCGGCAGGGCCGCCCCGGCCGCGTCGCGCAGCCGGGCGGCGTCGGAGGCGTCGGCCACCACATCGCGCCCGGCCAGGCGGACCTCGATGGCCCGGCGCTGCTCCACCAGCGTGCGGACCCATCCCGCGACCCGCTCGGAATCAGATTCCGCGGAGGGGACGCAACGGGCCGCCAGCTCGTCGGGTGAGAGCGGCCCGAGCACACGCAGCAGGTCGTGGAGTTCGTCGGCGTCTCGGGCCTGGCCGCCGGTCACCAGCCGTTGCAGCTCCAGTTCGACGTCGGCGATGACTCCGGCGTCGAGCAGCTCCCGCAGCTCCTCGGCGCCGAGCAGGTCTCGCAGCAGATCCCGGTCCAGGGCCAGCGCCGCGGCCCGCCGCTCGGCCATGGGGGCGTCGCCCTCGTACATGTAGACGGCGATCCACGCGAAGAGCAGCGACTGGGCGAACGGGGACGCCCGCGGGGTGTCCACCGCCACGACCCGGACGCGGCGGCTGCGCAGGTCGGCCATCAGCTCCACCAGCGCGGGCAGGTCGAATACGTCGTTGAGGCACTCCCGGGTGGTCTCCAGCAGGATCGGGAACGAAGGGAACTTGGCCGCCACCGACAGCAGGTCGGCGGCCCGCTGGCGCTGCTGCCACAGCGGCGTGCGCTGGTCGGGCCGGCGCCTGGGCAGCAGCAGAGCGCGGGCTGCGCACTCCCGGAACCGGGACGCGAACATCGACGTCTCCGGCAGGCGCCCCACCACCAGGTCCTGGATCTCGTCGGGGTCGAAGAGCAGGTCGTCCACCGGGAGCTCGTCGATGGCCTCGGGCAGCCGCATGACGATCCCGTCGTCGCCCCACATCAGGTCCACGTCGGTGCCCCAGGCCTCGCTCAGCCGGGCCCGCAACGCGACCCCCCAGGGAGCGTGCACCTGCGCGCCGAAGGGCGTCAGCACGCACACCCGCCAGTCGCCGATCTCGTCGCGGAAGCGCTCCACCACCACGGTGCGGTCGTCGGGAACCGCGCCGGTGGCCGCTGCCTGGTCCTCCAGGTAGTTGAGGAGATTGGTGGCGGCGGTCTCGTCGAGGCCGCAGCGCTGCCGCAGCCGGGCGGTGGCCTTGCCGGCGCCGTCCGAGCGCAACTCTCGCACGAGGCTCCCCACGGCCCGACCCAGCTCGATGGGCCGGCCTGGCCCGTCGCCGTGCCAGAACGGCATCTTGCCCAGCTCGCCGGGCGCAGGCGTCACCACCACCCGCTCGAAGGTGATCTCCATGATCCGCCAGGTCGTCGCGCCCAGAAGGAACGTCTCGCCCACCCGGCTCTCGTAGACCATCTCCTCGTCGAGCTCGCCGACCCGGGTGCCGTCGGGCAGGAACACCCCGAACAGCCCCCGGTCAGGAATGGTGCCGGCGTTGGTGACCGCCAGGCGCTGGGCCCCTGCCCGCCCCCGCAGCACGCCGTTGGCCCGGTCCCACACCACTCGGGGTCTCAGCTCGGAGAACTCCTCTGCCGGGTAGGTGCCCGACAGCAGTTCCAGGACGCTGTGCAGCACCTCGTCGGACAGTTCGGCAAAGCCCGCACTGCGCCGCAGCACCGCCGCCAGCCGCTCGACCGGCCAGTCGTCCATGGCGCACATGGCCACGATCTGCTGGGCGGCCACATCGATGGGGTTGCGCAGGTAGCGGGTGTGCTCCACCTCGCCCTGGTGCATGCGCTCCACCACGGTGGCCGCCTCGAGCAGGTCGGCCCGGTGCTTGGGGAAGATCCGGCCCCGGCTGGGTTCGCCCACCCGGTGACCGGCCCGGCCGATGCGCTGCAGGCCGGAGGCCACCGATCCCGGCGAGGCCACCTGCACCACCAGGTCGACGGCGCCCATGTCGATGCCGAGTTCGAGGGTGGAGGTGGCCACCAGTCCCCGCAGCTCGCCCCGCTTGAGCTCGTCCTCGATCAGCAGGCGCCGCTGGCGGGACAGCGACCCGTGATGGGTCTTGACCAGCTCGAACCCATCGGCCGGACCGGAGCCGACCTGCTCATCTCCCAGCGGCACGGGCGGCGCCTGCATCAGGCTCTCGAGCGCCTCGCCCGCAGGGGTAGGCCCGCCGGCGCCACGGAATCTCGGGTTCGTTTCGTGTGGAGAGTCCACAGAACTCGCACCAAGATTCTGGGCCTCCTCGTCCTGGGACTCGAGATGCAGCTCGTTGAGGCGGGCGGCGAGGCGCTCGGCCAGGCGCCGGGCGTTGGCGAAGATCAGCGTGGACTGGTGGGACTGCACGAGCTCCAGCAGGCGGGGATGGATGGCGGGCCAGATGCTGCGCCGCAGCGGCCCGGCCGCGGCCCCGGCCGACGCCGGAGCCTCGACCGTCTCGCCCAGCGAGGCCATGTCGGCCACCGGGACCACCACCTCCACGTCGAGTTCCTTGCGGGCGCCGGCGTCGACCACGGTCACGGGCCGGGGCGCCGACGATCCGTCGCCTGTGTCGGTGAAGCCGCCCAGGAAGCGGGCGATCTCGTCGAGGGGACGCTGGGTGGCGGACAGGGCGATGCGCTGCGGCGAGCGCTCGCAGATCTCCTCCAGCCGTTCCAGCGAGACCATCAGGTGGGTGCCCCGCTTGCTGGCGGCCACCGCGTGGATCTCGTCGATGATGACGTGCTGAACCCCGGTGAGGATCTGGCGGGCCTGGCTGGTGAGCATCAGGAACAGCGACTCGGGCGTGGTGATCAGGATGTTCGGGGGGTGGCGCACCAGCCGCCGACGCTCGTCGGCCGAGGTGTCGCCGGTGCGCACCCCGACGGTGGGCTCGTGCACGGTGGCGTTGAGGCGCTCCGCGGCCAGCCGGATGCCGTGCAGCGGGGCCCGCAGGTTCTTCTCCACGTCCACCGCCAGAGCCCGAAGGGGCGACACGTACAGCACCCGAGTGCCCTCGCCGGCCACAGTACTGTCCTGCGACATGAGCCGGTCGATGGCCCACAGGAACGCGGCCAGCGTCTTGCCGGTGCCGGTCGGCGCGCACACCAGCGTGTGATCGCCGGCCGCGATGGACGGCCAGCCCTCGGACTGGGGCGCGGTCGGCGCGGCGAAGGCCGACGCGAACCAGGCCCGGGTCGGCTCAGAGAACGCAGCAAGCGGATCGGCAGACGGGGCGGCGACCACGCCGCCACCGTACCGACCCCCTGCGACACCCGCCGCCCCGCTGACGGGTCGCCCCTCGGCGCCCTTCGCCGCGGTGATCGCAGAGCTCGCGGGCGAGTAGGCGGCGGGCGCCTCGGTGCTGGCCTATGGTGGAGCCATGACGTCGACCCCGACACAGGCGGCGCCCTACGAGTCTCCCGAGTGGCACCCTGCTTTCGAGGAGTACTGCGAGACGATCTTCGAGCTCGCCGAGGACGACCTGGAGGTGATCCAGGCCCGCATCGCCGACCGGCTGGAGATCTCGCGACCGGCGGTGTCGGAGATGATCCGCCGGATGCAGGCCGAGGGTCTCGTCGAGGAGGGCAAGGGCACGATCCAGCTCACCGACCGGGGACACTCGCTGGCGGAGACCGTGGTGCGACGCCACCGGCTGGCCGAGTGCTTCCTCACCGACATTCTTGGGCTCTCCTGGGCAGAGGCCCATCAGGAGGCCGGCAAGTGGGAGCACATCATCTCCCCCGCGGTGGAGCAGGCCATGATGCGGGTGCTCGAGGAGCCCACCACCTGCCCCCACGGCAACCCCATCCCGGGCTCCGCGTACGAGGCGCCCGAGATGGTGACACTGGACAACCTCGAAGTGGGGCGGGACTTCACCGTGCAGCGCATCCCCGAGGAGTTGGAGTTCCAGCCCGGGATGCTCGAGTTCCTGGAGCAGGCCAGGGTGACGCCCGGATCGGTGGGCACGGTCACCGCCCGCTCCCCCGACGGCACCTTCACCCTCAGCGTCGAGGGCGGGCCGGTGGGTTTGAGCGACTACGCCACCTCCCGCATCCTCGTCACCGCCGCGCCAGCCAGCTGAGCGGGCTGATCGGCGGACCCCGTCCATCTTGGACGGGCGCTTGGGCTGTGTGGTAGTTTGATGTGATCAAAGTGACCTTAGGATTGGGTGGTTCGCCGCCCAAGTCTGTCCGAACAGGGGGATCCCAATGACCGCAAGCCAATTCTCCAGACGCACATTCCTTGGAGGGACCGCCGCCGGGGCCGGGTTGCTGCTGGGCGGCAGTAGCCTGATCACCGCGTGCTCGGGCTCCTCGGAGTCTCCGGCCGCGGCGCCGCTGACGCCAATAAACTTCCAGTTGAGCTGGTTCGACTCGGTGCAGTTCGGCGGCTCGTATATCGCCGACGAGCGAGGCTACTACGAGCGCTTCGGCCTCGACGTAACCCTCACTCCCGGAGGATTCGACGCTCCGGTCGACCCCCCGGTCATCGCTGGCCAAGCCATCATGGGAATCTCCGCCGCCGACTATGCCGGCCGCTCAGTCAACGAAGGCGCGCCGTTCAAGATCGTGGGGGTGGCCATGCAGCGCAATCCGTTCGTGATCGCCTCCCTCCCGGACAACCCTGTCAACGTGCCGGCCGACCTGGTGGGCAAGAAGCTCGGCATGGGGTTGATCAACCAGCCCGTGCTCGACGCCTTGGCCACGTTCAATGGCTTCGACTCCGCCGATGTGGAGATCGACCCCAGCGTGGCATACGACCCAGCTCCTCTGGTGAACGGAGACGTTGAGGCCCTACTGTGCTGGCTTACCGACCTGCCGGTGGCCATGACAGTAGCGGGAGTACCCAACACCACCATGCTCATGGCCGACTTCGGCTTCAAGGTCCACAGCCAGACCTACATCGTGACCGAGGACACCCTGGCCAACGACCGCGACACCGTGCTCGGGCTGCTCAAGGGCGAGATCCTCGGCTGGCAGGAGTACAAGAGCGACACCGACGCCGCCGCCCAGTTGACCGTGGACCGGTTCCCGGACCTCGACCTCAACCTCGAGACGCAGAAGCTCCAAGCCTCCGAGCAGCTCAAGATCATGTTCAGCGAGGACACCGACCGGCACGGGTTCCTGTGGTTCACCGACGAGTCCGTCGAGGAGAACGTGGCCACGCTGGCGGAACTCGGCGTCACCGTGACCCCGGACCTGTGGGACCGCTCGCTGCTTGAGGAGATCTTCGCGGACGGTCCGGTGCTTGCGTGACGGGCCGCCGACGCTCAAGATGACCCGGCGGGGAGCGCCGGTAGACGTCGTCGGGGTCGGACGCACCTTCGCCCTCGGCAGCGGAGAGGTGACAGCGCTGCACGGGCTCGACCTGCGCGTGCCCGCAGGCGGCTTCACCGCCCTGATCGGCCCGTCGGGATGCGGCAAGTCAACCGCGCTGCGCCTGGTCGCCGGACTGGACGCGCCCGACGAGGGCACCATCGACATGGACGGCGCGTCTCCTGACGAGATGCGACGGGGGCAGCGCATCGGGGTCGCCTTTCAGGACCCGTCGCTGCTGCCGTGGCGGACGGTCTCGACGAACATCCGGCTCGCGCTGGAGCTGGTGGGCCGGCGCCACGACACCAAGGCGGTCAGCGACCTGGTCGAGCTAGTCGGGCTGCAGGGATTCGAGAAGGCCCGCCCCTCGCAGCTTTCGGGAGGAATGCGCCAGCGCGTGGCCATTGCTCGGTCGCTGGTGACCGAGCCCGACCTGCTGCTGCTCGACGAGCCCTTCGGCTCCCTCGACGCCCTCACCCGCCAGCAGCTCAATGACGAACTGCAGAGAATCTGGACCGCTCGTGGCACGACCACGCTGCTGGTCACGCACTCGATCCCCGAGGCGGTGTACGTGGCCGACGAGGTGCTGGTCATGTCTCCCCGCCCGGGACAGGTGGTGGCCCGTCACCCGATCGGCTTCGAGAGGCCGCGAACCCGCGAGCTGCTCCTCACCGACGCCTTCCACTCCTCGGTGGAGGAGGTGTCGGCCAGCCTGCACCGCTCAGAGGGCCAGGTCGTGCGGCTCGAGGCAGACCCGGATTGAGCGCCGTGGTCGAGGCCCCGCCCGCTCGCTCCAAAGGCGGCCTCGGCTTGCGCCGGCCGTCGTGGGCGCTAAGCACGCTAGTAACGATCGGGGTGGTCGTGCTGTGGGAACTGGCCGCTCGCACCGTGTATGCTGGCTCCTACCGCCTATCGCCGCCGTCGGCCGTTGTCATCCATCTCGCCGAGAACCGCAGCCTCTACGGCCGCAACCTGTGGCACACCTCGTGGAACGCGGCATGGGGGTTCCTGTGGGGGAACCTGGTCGCCATCACCCTGGCCGGGTTGGCCTCACTCGTGCCCCTCCTGCGCCGGAGCATCGGCGCAGCCAGCCTCATCACGTTCTGCGTGCCCGTCGTCGCGCTGGCGCCGATCCTGCGGGTGATCACCGGCCCGGGCAATGGCACGCCGATCGCCCTGTCCGCAGTAGCGGTGTTCTTCACCACCTACGTCGCCGCCCTGCTCGGCTTCGACTCTGCCCCGGGCAGCGCCCTCGACGTGATCCGCTCCCTGGGGCGGGGCCGGTCCGCGGCCTTTCGCACCGTGCGCATCCAGGCCTCGGTCCCGGCCATGTTCGCCGGCCTGCAGATCGCTGCGCCGGCCGCCTTCCTCGGCGCCCTGGTCGGCGAATTGACCGGCGCCAGCCGAGGCCTGGGAGTCCTCACGATCCGGGCCCTGGGCACCCTCAACACCGACCGGGTGTGGGCGATCGCGGTGCTGTCCACCGTGGTGTCGTCCGGCGCCTACCTGGCCGTTGGGGCGCTCGGAAGGCTCCTGTGCCCGTGGGCGCCCGCCCTCGACGTGGGCGCCGCCCCGGCCGCCCGACACGAGCCCGGTCTCCTCAACCGGCTGAGCGCGCTACTAGCGCCGATCGCCGCTGTAGTGGTGCTCTGGTACGGGTTCTTCTTGACCTTCAACCTCAACCCCTACTTCGCCAAGACGCCCTTCGACGTGTGGACCGAGTTGGTCACGCACGAGGAGGCGGCGATGATGCGCTCCCACGTCTTCGCCGCGCTGGGAACCACGGTGCGGACCACGTCGCTGGGGTTCATGGTCGGGCTGGTGACGGCAGTGATCCTGGCCGTGGTGTTCGTCCTGGTCCCGTGGCTGGAGCGATCCATCATGCCGGTAGCGGTCTCGTTGCGGGCCATCCCCATCATCTGTACCGCGCCGCTGATCATCCTGATCCTCGGCCGCGGAATCGTCGCCTCCGCCGCCATAGTGGCCGTCATGTCATTCTTTCCGACTCTGGTGAACTGCGTCGGCGCCATGCGGCGGACCCCGGTAGGGATACTCGATGTGCTCAAGTCCTACGATGCCGGTCCCGCGGCGTATGTGCGCAACGCCTACCTGCCCTCCGCGGTGCCGGCCCTGCTCGCATCGGCACGGATCGCTGTGCCCACTTCGCTGCTGGGCGCCATCGTCGTCGAGTGGCTGGCCACCGGCGACGGCATGGGCAGCGTGATAGTCGTCGCCGCCAGCACCGCGCGCTACGACGTGCTGTGGGTGTCGGTGACAGTGCTGACCCTCGTAGCGGTTATCGGCTACTGGCTGGTGGCCGCATTGGAACTCCGAACCCTCGAACGCATGGCGCCGGGGACGTCGAGATGACCGTCGCAGCGGCGGGCGGGCCGCGTGACGCCATTGCCGCGACCTCGGAGGTCGCGGCTGCGCAGGCCACGGTGCTGGCCCGCTACGACCAGCTGGCCGTTCTGCTCGCCGGGATGGACGACCGCCCCCGTGTCGATCCGGACCTGTCGACCGCGGCCGCGGCCGCGCTGCTACACGAGGCCCGGCTGCTGGACGCCGGTCGCTTCGAGGACTGGCTGGCCGGTTGGACCGACGACGCGGTGCTCTGGGTGCCACTGTCGGTGCCGGCTCACCCCGGCAGCGACCAGTCCCTGCTGCTCGACGACCGGCGACGCCTGGCCGAGCGCGTCGAGTGGCGCCGCGACCCCTCGGCCTGGGGCCAGCAGCCGCCGTCGCTCACCACCCGTATCGTCGGCGGCGTCGAGGCATGGCCCGCGCCCGGCGGTGTCGTCGCCCGCTCCACGTTGCTGGTCGACGAGCACCGCCACGGACGCCACCAGCAGCTCGCCGGATGCCAGATCCACGAACTCACGGGCGATGACCTCCGGCTCCGCACCAAGATCCTCGTCGTGCCCGCGCTAAGCACGGGTATCCGCAATCCGAGCTTCCTGCTGTAGGGGTATCGCCGTGACCGCCGCCGACTTTGATCCTTCGACCGCCGGCTTCGGCCAGTTGGTGCAGCCGCACCGAGTGCATCGGCGGATCTACACCGACCCGCAGATCTTCGACCTGGAGATGACCCGGGTGTTCGCGGCGTCGTGGTGCTATGTGGGACACGAGAGCGAGATCCCCGAGCCGGGCGACTACCGCACCACCACGCTGGGACGCCGGCCAGTGCTGATGACCCGGGACCGCGACGGCGCGGTGAACGTGCTGCTCAACCGCTGCACGCACCGCGGAACGGTGCTCGCCGTCGAGGCCAGCGGCTGCGCCAAGCGCTTCGTGTGTCCCTACCACGGCTGGACCTATGCGCCCGACGGGCAGCTGGTGGCCATCCCGTTCCCGGCCGACCACCCCGTGGATGGCCGTTCCAGCCTGTCGCTGGGCCGGCTGGAGACAGCCAGCTACCGCGGGTTCGTGTTCGCCACCCTCAACGCCGAGCCCGAGCCGCTGGACTGCTGGCTCGGCGAGGCCCGCGAGGCCTTCGACGCCATCGTCGACCGCCATCCCGACGGCGAAATTGCGGTCATGGGATCGCCCCAGCTGTTGGAGTTCGTCGGCAACTGGAAGCTCTCCTGGGACAACGCGGCCGACGGCCTGCACGCCACCTTCGCCCACGAGTCCTACAACACGCTGGGCGAGATGGTGGACACCGAGACTGTCCTGGCCCGCGACCCGGGATCCACGCCGATGGTGTCCAAGGCGCTACGCAACGGCCACATGGTGGTGGATCAGCGTCCGGGCATCCCGCAGGGACCGTGGGCCACGATGCGCAAGGTGCCGTTCCGGGAGCCGATGGAGACGACGCTGGTCGACGCCGGCAAGGCAGACCTGCTCGACCTGGCCACCGGGAGCATGGTGAACCTCTCGCTGTTCCCGAACCTGCTGTTCGTCGGCAACCAGCTGCTGGTCATCGAGCCGGTAGCCGTGGACCGGACCAGGCTCCAGCTGTGGCTCACGTCCGCCCCGGGCGCGCCGGCCGAGATCGACCTGCTGCGCCTGCGGGTGGACGAGGACTTCGTGAACTTCGGCACCCCCGACGACCTCGACATGTTCGAGCGGGTCCAGCGGGGCCTGTCCATCCCGGAGATGGAGTGGATCGACATGAGCCGGGGCCTTCCCGACGACGTCGCCGCCGATGGCGACGCCACGATCTACGGCCCGATCACCTCAGAGGCGCCCCAGCGCCGCTACCTCGCCCACTACGCCAAGCTGATGACCAACCCGGCGCCGACCCGTGCCCGCTGACCCCGCCCCTACGGCGGGCAGCGAACGTCGGGCGACCTTCCAGTCGCAGGGTGCGGTGGTGATCCCCGGGTTGCTGGACCGTCAATGGTGCGAGCGCCTCCAAGCCGCCATCGAGCGCTGCCAGGCCAGCCCCAGCCAGTTCTACGGGGTGCTGTCGCCGCCGGGGGAGCTGAAGGTGGACAGCGACCTGTTCCGCTGGTTCGACGACCCCGACATCGCCGAGGCGACCCATTCGTCGCCGCTGCCCGCGCTGGGCGCGGAACTGTGCGGCGCCGACGCGGCCGTGCTTATCGAGGACCAGTGGTTCTGCTCGGAGCCAGGCGCGGTGTCTCGCAGCCCGTGGCACCAGGACCATCCCTACTACAACCTGGACCGGCCCTTCGCCACCATCTGGGTGACCCTCGACGACGTGACCGCCGACGCTGCGCTGCGAGTGGTGGAGGGCTCCCACGCCGCCGGCATCACCTACGCGCCGATCGAGTTCTCGTCCTCGACGACCACCATCGGCGGGGGCTCGGAACTGGAACCGGTGCCCGACGTGGACGCCGACCCTGAGCGCTTCCCGGTCACCACCTGGGACCTGCAGGCCGGCGACGCGGTGGCCATCGACTCCCGGATGCTGCACTCCACCGGCATCCGAGAGGTGGCCGACCGGCCCTTCCGGCGGCTGTCGACCCGCTACGCCCACCCCGACACCCGCTACCTCGACCTGGGCGAGCAGGCCGCGGTGTTCTGGAGGATGCTCCCCCACGGCCTGAGCACCGGCGACTCGGTGGCCGGAGAGGTCTTCCCCCTGATCAAGCCCTGACCGCGCTGGGCGGCGCCCGCCTGCACAAGGACTCCCGGCGATGGTGCGACAACTCTGTTCAGTGTTGACATAACATATACTGTCATGTAGCCTACCGTACGAGCCTCGCCGCCGGGCCTCAACGGCGCTGCCGACCATAGTCGCACGCTGCGAGAACACCCCCGCCGCCAGACCCGTCAACGAGGCTCCTGTGACAACAGCCGCAACAACACCCGCCCTCGAGGCCACCTCCGACATGGCCCAGACACCAGACCCCGCAATCCAGGCACCGCCCGTCCAGAGCGCCGCGGCTGCGGCCAGGCCCACCCTGCGTGGTCAGATCGCCGACAACCCGCTGCTGAGCTTCCTCGGCGCGCTCATCGTCATGCTGCTCACCGCCGCCGTCGCCAGCCCCCACCTTCGCATCAACGACACCAACGACCGCCTCGACCGCATCGAAGACGCCATCGGCCGGCTCAACAACAAGATCGACACCGAGATCGGCCGGCTCAACAACAAGATCGACACCGAGATCGGCCGGCTCGACAACACGATCGACACGAAATTCGACAAACTCGACAACAAGATCGACACGAAATTCGACGAACTCGACAACAAGATCGACACGAAATTCGACGAACTCGACAAGAAGATCGACACCGAGGTCGGCCGACTCGACAACAAGATCGATACGAAGTTCGACGAACTCGACAACAAGATCGACACGAAATTCGACGAACTCGACGACAGGATCGATCGGATCGAACTGAAGCTGGCCGAGCTGATCACCGCGCTCCAGACGAGCGGCGTCATAGCCAGCGCGGACCCCGGGTAGGGGTTGGGTATTCTGGATTACGCCCGCTTCGCCAAGTGGCCAAGCAACGCCTGGAAGATCGGGCCCTGCCAGCCGTTCTAGCCGGGGGCGGAGACGTGGACGAAGCGGGTGGTCTCAGCGCCCAGGTGGTGCCAGCGGTGGCGCGTGGCAGTCGAGTAGATCATCGTGTCGCCCGCAGCCAGCCGATGGGTGACAATATGGCCGTCTCCGTCGTCGAGGTCGACCGCGAGCATGCCCTGGGTGACGTGGATCATCTCCCGTCCCGCCGAGGCGAAGAACCCGCCGAGCTGCGAGCCGGGCTCGACGACGTATTCGGCCGCGCTGAACGGCTCGTCCAGGCCGGTCAGCTGGCGGCGGAACGCGGTCTGGGGTGCGTCGGTTATGTCGTAGCGCGGGCCCTCCTCGCAGGGGGTCACGACCACATCGGCCGACACCGGGCCGGCCAGCAGCCGCTCGGGGGTGGTCTCCAGCACCCTGGCGATGGCGAACAGCGACGTGAGGCTGGGAGCCGCGAAGCTGGTCTCCACCTGGCTGAGGAACGGAACCGAGAGGCCGGCCCGGGCGGCCACCTGGCTGAGGGTCAGGCCGAGCTGGTTGCGGCGGCTGCGCACCGCCTGTCCCAGCTCCTCCAGGGCGCGGCTGTCGTGGTCGCTGCGGGGCTGCGGCTGGGCGGTGGCGGCCATCGATGCGACGCTATGGCGGGAGCCTTCGGTCCCCGCCGGTCATCCCTCCGAGGGGCCGGACCCGGCTGCGGTGCGGCCCGACTCGTGCTCGGGGAACAGCTCGGCGTAGGTGTCCCCCTCCTGATAGGGGTGCGCGGCCAGTTTCTCCTCGTCGACGTCCACGCCCAGGCCGGGGCCGGTCGGGGCGGTTATGTGCCCGCCGCCCAGGTCGGTGAGAGCCAGGCCCGGATTGTGACCTATGTCAGTAATCATCGGCTGGTGCGGGTCGATGTCGTACTCGCACAGCCGGACCCTCGCCGCGGTGGCCCAGTGCAGGTTGGCGGCCAGTCCCACCACCGTCGGCCCCCCGACGTGGGGAATGACCTCGATGGAGGACCGGGCCGCAATGCCGGCGATCTCCAGGCAGTTGAGGATCCCCCCGGTGAGCGAGGCGTCGGGCTCGAACACCCGGGCCGCATCGCGGCGGGCCAGCTCGGCGTACATGCGGGGCGAGTAGACCCGCTCCCCCACCGCCACCCGGATCGATGAGTTGTGCTGGAGCCGCTCCAGGCCCTCGACCTGGTACTGGGGCACGGGCTCCTCGAAGAAGTGGATGCCGTAGGGGGCGATCCGCCGGCACAGCTCGATGGCCGAGTCCGGATCGTGGAACCAGTACGAGTCGACTCCCATCAGCTTGCCGGCGCCGATGTGCTCCCGCACGGTGGCCACCGCGTCGGTGTCGCCGTCGATCGTGCGACCGAGGCGCACCTTGACTCCTGCGAACCCCAGGTCCATGCACTGGTCGAAGTAGTGGGCGTGCCACTGCGCACTCTCCTCGAACATCGTCGTGCCGGTGCCATAGAGCGGGATCGGGAAGGCGCTGCCGCCCAGCAGCTGGTGCACGGGCGCACCCAGGGTCTTGCCGAGGATGTCCCACAGGGCGATCTCGACCGCGCCGATGGTCTGGCTGGAGAGGCCCTCCCAGCCGAGGTAGCCGTCGAGTGCGACCTGAAGGTCGGCGACGCGGTCGCGGATCGCCAGCGGGTCCCGTCCTTCCAGATGCCGCGAGCACACGTCGTCCACCGCGGCCCGGAACACCGTCGGGTAGGAGTGTCCCCAGTTGGTGGACGACTCGCCCCAGCCGACGGTGCCGTCGTCGGTCTCGATGCGCACCAGAGCGAAGCTGCGCTCCATGTCGGGGTCGATCTTGCGGTAGCCGGCCAGCACCGCCCGCACGCTGTCGATTCTCATGTCTCCACCTCTCACCCTCGTGGCTGTAGCTCGATTCTCAACCCGAACTGGCAGCAATATGCACGCATACCGAGCAAAACGCTGCCAGTTCCGGCGGGACTCATCGGTGCTCGTCACCGCCAAGGAGGCCCTCCCGGCGCAGATCCAACCACAGCTCGTCGGGGACCGGGGCCCGCAGGGCGGCCAGATTCCCGTCCACCTCCACCGGCTCGGCCATCCCGACCACCACCGCAGCCACCTTGGGGTTGGCGAGCGGGAAGTTCACCGCCGCGGCCCGCAGGGACACGCCATGGCGCTGGCACACGGAGTCGATGTCCGAGGCCCTCGAAAGCGTCTCATCGGATGCGGGACCGTAGTCGTACCATGCGCCGGCTTGGGGCCGGGCCAGCACGCCGCTGTTGAACACCCCCGCAGCCAGGTACGCCACCCCTTGCCGGGCGCAGGCGTCGATCAGCTCCGCGGCGGACCGGTCGAGCAGGGTGTAGCGGCCCGCCACCAGCATGCAGTCCAGGTCGGCCCGCTCCAGGAACACAGCCGCGGTGGCCACCGAGTTGGTCCCCAGCGAGACCGCTCCGATCGCGCCCTGGTCCCGCAGTGCCACCAGCGCCGGGTAGGCGCCCTCCAGCGCCTCATGGATGTGGTCGTCGGGGTCATGGATGTGCACGATGTCGACCCGGTCCACGCCGAGACGCTCCAGGCTCGACTCCACCGACTGCATCGCCGCGTCGTATCCGAAATCGAAGTGGACATCGACCGAGCCGTCGGCACCGTGCGTCAGCAGGCGGCCGGCCTTGGTGGCGATGACCGGACGCTCGCCGCCCGCCGCGGCCAGCGCCTGCCCCAGCCTCTGCTCGGCCTCGCCCAGCCCGTAGAAGGGGGCGGTGTCGAAGAACCCGACGCCTCGCTCCAGGGCCCGGGCCGCGGTCTGCACCGCGGTGTCGGCGTCGTTGCCCCAGAAGATCGTGGCCAGCGGGGCAGTCCCCATCGCCAGCCTGCGAACCTCAAGACCGGTCCGTCCCAGGTCAACCTTTTCCAAAGGATCCCGCATGGAGCGTGTTTGATCGTATCAAAGTCTTGTGGTTGTCTGAGCACGTGACCCGGGCCAAGCCGACCGTCGCCGAGCTCATCGCCGGCAAGGGAGAGCGCCAGCTGACCGACATCTTCGTCCTGTCCCTCGAGGAGGTCCGGGCGGTGGAGGAGGCCGGGCTCGACATGATGTGCCTGCCCGACGAGATGATGAGCGACGAGGTCCGCGAGGCCGCTCCCACCACGTTCATCATCGCCGCGCTGGCCTACGGGGTCCACGCCACCGCCGACGAGTACCTGCGCATGGGGATGGCCATGTACCGCCTGGGCGCCGACGCGGTGTACTGCGCGGCCGGGCTCGACACCGTGGCCCGGCTCGCAGCCGAGGGGCTGGCGGTGGTGGGCCACATCGGCTTCATCCCCACCCACCGGACCTGGTACGGCGGGTACCGGGCCACCGGCAAGACAGCCGACAGTGCCCTGAAGGTTTGGCGCCAGGCCCGCGCTCTGGAGGACGCCGGCGCCTTCGCCGCCGAGATCGAGCTCGTGCCCGAGCCTGTCGCGGCCGCCATCTCCCAGCGGAGCCCGCTGTTCTTGATCTCGATGGGGTCGGGGGCCGGCTGCGACGCCCAGTACCTGTTCAGCATGGACATCCTGGGCTCCAACACCGGCCACTACCCGCGCCACTCCAAGAAATACCGCGACTTCCGGGCGGAGTACGAGCGCCTCCACGCCGAGCGGGTGGCCGCCTACGGCGAGTACCGGGCCGACGTCGAGGCCGGCGCCTACCCTGCCGCCGAGCACAAGCTGAAGGTCGACGAGACCGAGTTGGAGGCGTTCCTCGCAGCCCTCGACACGGCCGAAGACCATGATCCGAGACCCCAAGGAGCAGTGCCATGGACCGAGTTGACCAGACCGCCGAGATGACAGGGGGCGGCACGCCCGCGGAGTCGGTGTCGATGCTGGTCGAGGGGACCGTGGTGACCATGGACCCCGACCGCCGGGTCATCACTGACGGCGCGGTGGCGGTGGCCGGAGACCGGATCATCGCGGTGGGCGACGCGGCCGAGCTTCGGGCTCGCCACCCCGACGCCCGCCGCATCGGCGGGGCCCGGCGCTACGTGATCCCGGGACTGATCGACTGCCACAACCACATAGCCCAGGCGCTGTGCCGGGAGAGCACGGTGGAGGACTTCCCCAACATCTACCGCATCTACATCCCGGCCGAGGACATCCAGAGCACCGACGATGTGCGGGTCAGCGCCCGGGTGGCCTTCGCCCAGCTCCTGAGGGCCGGTGTCACCACCATGACCGAGACCACCTGCACGGTGGCCCACGAGGAGCCCATCGCCGAGACCGTGATGGAGACCGGCATCCGCTGCGCGCTGGCCCGGGGAATGTGGGACCGGGAGTCCCGGCTGGCGGGCAACTACGAGCAGATAACCGAGAGGTCGTGGTACCGCGACGACCCGGCCGCCTTGGCCGACGACCTCGCCTACACCGAGGAGTTCTTCAAGAAGTGGTTCGATCGGGGCGAGGGACGGCTGAGGCCCTGGGTGCACAACCTGGGCGTGCCGTCGTGCTCGGACGAGCGCTACCTGGCCACTGATGAGCTGGTCAAGCAGTGGGGCACCGGGATCATGACCCACATCAACCGCGACCGCGAGGAGATCGAGCTGAGCGTGTCGCTGTTCGGTCACAGGCCGCTGGAGCACCTGGCCTCCATCGGCGCCCTGACCGAGCGGCTGGTGGCCATCCACGCCATGCTCACCACCGACCGCGAGATCGACCTGATGGCCGCGGCCGGGGCCAAACTGGCCCATGCCCCGGTGGTGTGCACCGACATCATGTCGGCCGTCACCCGGGTGCCGCTCATGCGGTCGAGGGGCATCACCGTCGGGCTGGGCTGCGACACCATCATCAACGACGTGCTCAAGCTGATGCGGATCGCCCACATCATGCACAACCAGGCGGCCATACCGTTGTTCGACCCCTACGGGTTCTCCTGCAACGACGCCTTCGAGATGGGCACCATCGACGCGGCCCGGCTGCTGATGTGGGACGACGAGATCGGGTCGCTGGAGCCGGGCAAGGCCGCCGACATCTGTGTCATCGACGCCAACAACGTGCGGCTCACCCCGTCGACCGACCCGGTGGCCACCCTCGTGCGCTACGGGGTGGGAACCGACGCGGAGTCGACGATCGTGGCCGGGCAGCTGGTGATGCACGAGGGCCGGCTGCTGACCATCGACGAGGAGGAGCTCCTTCCCGAGGCCGAGGCGCTGGGGGCCCGGATGATCGCGGAGATGGCGCCCCGCCGCTACGTGCAGCTCGGCACCAACGTCGATTACCTGTGACCGGGGCGCAGCGGTGAGCGACTCTCAGCTTCTGGTCCGGCAGGCAACGATCCTCGACGCCGACGGTCCGCTGCGGGTCGCCGACATCAGGGCCGAGGACGGCACCATCACCGAGGTCGGCTCGAGTCTTCGCCCTGGCTCGGCCCAGGTGATCGACGCCAGCCAGATGGTGGCCATGCCGGGCTTGATCAACGCCCACACCCACTCGGCCCAGAACCTCGACCGGGGAACGACCCCGAACCTGCCGCTCGACCTCTGGCTGATGTGGGCGGTGTTCGGGAAGGTCCCCATCTCCGCGGACGACCGCTACACGCTGGCCATGGCCGGGGCGCTGGAGATGCTGCAGTCGGGCTGCACCGCGGTGCTCGACCACGGATGGGTCGCGCCGTGGGACTTCGAGGACTACTCCGAGGCCATCATGAGCGCCTACTCCGACGCCGGGATGCGGGCCGGGCTGGCCCCCATGATCGGCGATCTCGACATCTTCGACACGATGTCGTTCGCGGGGGCTTCTGGGCCCAAGCCCGAACCGCTCGGCGACCCGTTCGAGGCGGAGGGGCTGCTGGAGTCCATGGCGAGGTTCTTCGATCGCTGGCAGGGCGCCCACCGCAGGCTCACCCCGATGGTGGGGCCATCGGCCCCGCAGCGCTGCACCCACGAGCTGATGGACGGCCTGGCCGGGCTGGCCCGCGAGCGCGGGGCAGGGTTCCACACCCACGTCCTGGAGACCAAGACCCAGATCGCCGCCAACCTCGAGCGCTACGGGCGATCCAGCCTCGCGTACCTCGAGGATCTGGGGCTGCTGTACCCAGGCGCCAGCCTGGCCCACAGCGTGTGGATGGACTCCGACGAGTTCTCCACGGTGCGACGCTGCGGCGCGACCATCGTGCACAACCCGGTGTCGAACCTCCGGTGCGGGTCCGGCATCCTGCCGGTGGCCGATCTGCTCGAGGGCGGTGTCAGTGTGGCCCTCGGTGCGGACGGCGCGGCCTCCAACGACAACCAGAACATGTTCGAGGCCATGAAGTTCGCCACGCTCATGCAGACGCTGCACGGGTCGCACCTGCGCTGGCCGCAGGCCCCCGCGATCTGGAGGATGTGCCTGCAGGGCGGCGCGGCGGCGCTGGGCCAGCCGCTGGGCTCGCTGCAGCCGGGCAGCGCGGCCGACATCGTGCTGCTGGACACCGAGCGCCACGTACCGGTGCACGCCGAGGGCTTGGCGACCAGTCTGGTTCTGGCCGAGCACGGCGAGTCGGTGCACACCGTGATCGTCGACGGCGAGGTGATGGTCTCCGAGGGCCGCTCGACCCGCGTCGACGAGGGCGCCATGGCCGAGCGGTCCCGCGCCCTGCAGCGGCGCTTCCACGAAGGCCTCCCCGAACGCCAAGCGTTCTATGACCGCTACGTGGACGTGCTGACCGAGATCCACGACTACGAGATGGCCCAACCGACACCCGTTGAACGGTTGGCCCGGATCACGCCAGCCTTCGGATCAGACTAGGAACGGCGCAAAGGGGGACCGATGAACGCCGAGGAGTCATGGAGCACGACCTGGATCGACAACGAGCACCCCGCCCTGCGACGCTGCTGGCATCCGGTGGCCCGCAGCGCCGACGTCGGCGAGGACGGGCCGGTGGCGGTGGACCTGCTGGGAGAGCGCTGGTGCCTGGTGCGGCTGGGGGGAGAGCTGACCGCGCTGCGGGACCCGTGCCCGCACCGCTATTCGCCGCTGAGCGCGGGAACCATCGTGGGCGACACCCTGCGCTGCGCCTACCACGGCCTCAGGTTCGCCGCCGACGGCACCTGCGTGGAGATCCCGGCGGTGGACCCCGACCTTCCCATCCCGGCTCGGGCCTGCGCCACCGCGGCTGCCGGGGTGGCGGAGTCCTTGGACCTGGTGTGGCTTGCGCCCGAGGACCCCATCGCCCCGCTGCCCGAGGTTCCCGAGCACGACGACCCGAGCTTTGTGAACTGCCCGCTGGAGCCGTCGGACTGGAACGCGGGGGCGGCCCAGATGGCCGACAACTTCCTCGACCTGGGCCATCTGCCGTTCGTGCACCTGGCCACCTTCGGCGACGAGGACGACAAGCTCGTGCGGGACTACAAGATGGAGCGCGACGGCTGGCGCTTCACCGCCGGCCACCGCCACTTCACCAAGGCGCTGGACGACTCGATGGGCTCCGACGGCGACTACAAGGTGGTGGAGCGGGAGCTGCTGTTCGTGTTCACCGCCCCCCACCACGTGTACCTGCGCATCGGCTATCCCGACATGGTGCTGACCATCAGCTTCTGCCACCAGCCGGTGAACGCCGACACCACCCGGCTCTACTGCACCGACTACCGCGACGACATCGAGGACGAGCCCGGCCCCATCGCCGAGGCGGTCGCCTTCCAGACGGCGGTGGCCGTCGAGGACAAGGCGCTCCTGCAGCGCATCGGTACCAAAGCGGTGCCGCTGGTCCCGTCGCTCGAGTACCACTCCAAGGCCGACCGCATAACCCTGGAGATGCGCCGCATGCTCGCCGACCTAACCACAGCAGCCGCCGCCTGACCTGCCAACCGCCACTGCGCCCGGCAGCGTCCCCGACAGGTCGGTGCAGGCCGCAGCCGAATGCGCTCCGAGTTCGGACATCGCAGCGTCAGCTGTAGCCCATGAGCCCATGTTCTAGCCACAACCGGCCACAACGACCCCTCGAATAGCCCATAAGCCCATGTAAGGTGGGCGCGATGGGCCAACACGTTGAGGCCGACGCCTGGATGGTCACGGCGCGAGGCTACGGACCCCGAACCTACCGCGCCTTCGTTCCACACCCCTTGAGCGGATGGGATCCCGTACTGAGCGTCGAGGATCTAGACGCCGCGAGCGCCGGCGACCGAGCGCTCGGCGCCATCGCCTCCCTGCCACGGACGGGTCTGGGCGGCGCCATCGCCGACTGGATGGCAGCCCGCGACGAGAGCATCCGATCAAGCATCATCGAGGGCGTGGCGTCCACCGAGCCGGGACTCGCTTGGGCACGCTACATGGACGCGGCAGGCCGTCCCGTATCCGACCACAACGACGCGCTCACACTGGGGGCGGTGAGACAGCTGACCTTCGCCGTGGCGCTGGGCTCCAAGATGCGCGGCGGCGATGCTTGCCGCATCGGCGACATTCTTGAGATGCACGGGACGCTCTTCTCGGGAACCCGCGACCGCGGCATGGGCGGCGTACTGCGCGACGAGCCGATTTGGGTGGGTCCGCCCGGATGCCTGGTGGACGACGCGACCTTCGTGGCGCCGCCTCCGGATCGCGTGCCTGAACTGATGGCCGACCTGGTCGACTATCTGAACGCGAGCACCCATCACCCTGTCCTCAAGGCAGCGGTCGCCCACGCGCAATTCGAATCGATCCATCCTTTCGAGGACGGCAACGGACGAACAGGGCGAGCCGTCATCCACACGGTCTTGAACGCGGCAGGCGCGGCTCGCGGAGCGGTGCCGATCAGCACCACTCTCAGCCACGACCGGCACAGATATTACGACGCGCTAAACGCCATGCATGTCGAGTGCGCCAGAGAAGACACGCTCGCCCGCACCGCGGCCGTTCGCCCATGGCTGACCGTCCTCAGCGGTGCTTGCCAAGATGCGGCGCGGCATGCTGCCGCATCGTCTCGACGCGTCGAACGGATCGCCGCGAGATGGCACGCTGCAGGACGATTCCGCAGCGGTTCAGCCGCATCGCGCCTCCTCGCAGAACTCCCCTCCATGCCAGTGCTGGACACTGAGATGGCAGCAAGGCGTTTGGGAATAACGCCCAAGTCGGCGCGCCGAGCTGTTGCAGCCCTCGAATCGGCCGGCGTGGTCAGCGGAATCGGCGGACGCCGCAACCGTCGATACTGGGTCCCCGACCTCGTCGGGCTGATGCAGCAAGTGAACCCTGATGGCGGGCCGCCGATCCACGGTTGGACCCCACAGCGACAGCACCCGAGAACCGAGCCTGCGACACCGGACCAAGCGCAACAGCCGACACAGCAATGCCCGCACTACGGTGCAAGATCCGCGAGGCGGTGTCGGCTGCCCATGGGCCACGCCGGCCAGCACCGCTACCCGCCAGACCCGTAAAGCATCGACTTGAGGTAACCGCGCCTCACCCATGCCCGCAGCTAGAAGCATCAAGGGCCGCTTCGGCTGGGCCTACGTCTGGTTGTCGCCACCGGGTCAGTCGCGCACAGATCCGCTGACAAGGCTGGTGGTGATGGCTTTGGCGCCGGTGACTTTTGGCGCCACCGCGTCGGCCGCCGAACCCACAGCGGGTCGGCCGACGCACAGTCGGGCTCGCAGCGCGATCTCACGACGGCCGTTGACATGCCCGCGTTCTTGACTACGTGGGAACCCTGGCAGTCGACTGCCACCAACTTGGCAGCCGGCTGCCACAGGTTGGCAGACATCTGCCAGCGCGGAGCAGCACGCTGAGGGGCACATGCACAACGCCGCACAAGCGGCCCGACACACCGGGAGAAGCACATGCGCCACCACCAGAACCCGCCACACCGGCCGCGGCCCCGACGCCTCCGATGGATCGCGGCGGCCGCCATCACCGCAGCCCGCCGCCTTGGCGTCGAGTGCAGCGACCGCCGCCGGCACCCAGACCGATGCACAACAACCTGTGGGCGTCGCGGTGGCCTCCTACGCCGCCGACTACGGTGTGAGCCACGCCGAAGCCCAACGCCGCATCGACCGCATCGATCCGCTGCAAGAGCTGATGGAATCGATCCGCGAGATAGAGGCCGAGCGGCTCGCGGGATGGGGAATCGACCACCAGGGCCTGTTCACGGCCTGGGTGCAGCTCACCGGCAGCGCGCCCGCGTCCCCCGAAGCGGACCGCGTCGCGGCAGGCCACGCAGACCTGGAGATCAGAACGGGCGCGGCCCACACCTACGCCGAGCTGCTGTCGGGCCAGCGCCGGCTCATGAGCCTCGGCGCCACCGGCCGAACAGACGACACCGCCGGCCAGCCCACCGCACTTGAGGGCCTCGCCGACATGATCGCCTTCACTGGCATCGACATGGCCAACAACGCCGTGCGGGTCGGCATCGACCCCGGCTCCTCAGGCGACGGGCAAAGCAGCGGCCCGGTCGGAAACGTCGACACGCCTGACGACACCTTCGCGGCGGCATCGGCACGTGCCAGCCAACTCCTCGGCCAAGCCCTGACCGTCAACTACACAATCGAAGACGGATCCGACTTCGGAGCGGCCGCGGACATCATGGGCGGACAGCGGCTGGCTGGAGCAACAACCAACGAAGACGGCGAATCCACGGCCAGTTGGTGCACAGCGGGGTTCACTGCCCGGCACCGCGGCACTGGCGCATACGGCATCATCACCGCAGCCCATTGCGTTGAGACCGATTCGAGCAACATCGCGCTCGACCCTCCGCGACCTGGGATACTCCTCTCGCCCGGGCCGCGCCAGCATGGTCCTTACGTCGACGCCATGTTCCGGCACATTCCTACCGGTCAGGGCCACCGCGCACTCGACGATCATCTCTGTGACGAGACAGTTCCGTGCGACGTGTCACACACGGTGCGCAGAGGACGGATGATGAGCGCTCCTGTCTGCCACTACGGCGAAAGCACAGGGCACACATGCGGCATAGTCAGCGACATCAACTTCGCCCCCGGCGCATCCAGCGGAAGTTGCTCGACAGACTGCAGCAACAGCTTCGTGCGTGTGACAGGAACCCGACTCAAGCTATGCGAAGGTGACAGCGGCGGGCCTGTGCACTATGACAGCACGGCCGGCAACAAGGCCTACGGCATCGTGAGCGGCGGCAACAACACCGATGACTGTGTTTCAACTGGAAAGTGGTTCTACTTCTCGCCCATAGAGTCGGTTGAAAACCATCTCAAAGTGGATGTGTTGACGCTCGGGTCGGTGACAGTCGACTGAGGTCAGGAACCGAATCGCCCAATGGCTAGTGGGCCAAGAGAGAAGGAACAGTCAGATGCAGATCCAGTGGGCCGCACCAGGCATTCTTCTTCTCGCCTTGGGACTCGCAGTGGTTGGATGTTCGGGAGTGCGCGAGGATGCACCCTTGACTACACCAGGGTCGGCCATCTCACCCGACGGTGAAGTGGCCGACCCTTTCGTCGGCATGTGGGACTACGACCCTGACGCGGGTTCGACAGCAGAACTCAATATCGCAATGCTCATGATCGACGGCCCCTGCGTCTATGGTGTCTATACGCCATGGGATATCGATCGGTGGCTGTCAGGAAATGAGTCGCCTGAAGATGAGTCGCCTGCGATCCCGCTCCCCCGCAAGCATCTCTTGGGATTGGCACGCACTACACTGAGATTCGATCATGTGACCGGCCAGATCTGGTACGAAGACGGAAACAGCGAACCTATGTCCACAGGCGACTACATCTCCTATGGTGGCGCTCGGAGGAGAGCATCGTCGCCTGAGGAGGCGAACCAGTGCTCTTCCACAAGGACGACATATACGCCGGGAATATCCCCATGGATACTTCCAGACTGGCTTCGAGAGCAGCTACACCTTCCAGAAGTGAAGGATGATCCGCTCACGCACACCCCTCAATCAGCCACTCCAGTCAACTCTGAACCGTCGGATCCGTTTATCGGTATGTGGGACTATGACCCCGACGGAGGATCGACAGCCCTCCACATCGGCATGCTCATGATCGATGCGCCTTGCGTATATGTCGTCACAGGCCGGTGGAAATCCTATTACTCGGAGTCAGGGGATGATGGATGGCTCCCGCTACCGCACAAGTATCTCTTGGGTCTGCCACGCGCTCACATCCGGTTCGATCGTGACACAAATGAGATCTGGTTCAAGGACGTAGGCCCCATGGCGACTGGCGACTACGTCAGTCTCGGTGGCAGTCCGAGCATCGAGGCATCACCCGAAGAGGCGAACCAGTGCTCCACCACAGCCAAGATCAGATCGGTCGGACTAGATCCGTGGATCGTCCCCGACTGGCTGAGCGAGCGGCTGGGCCCTCCAGAAGAGCCCAACCGAAATTGATTGATTCCAAGATGTCGAGCGTGCGGGCTCCGTCGCCGCCCGAACCCGCAACAGTCGGCCAACATCCTTGCGGGGCTGTGGTGCAACGGACCCGGTGCCCCTGTGGCCGCGCCCCTCAGTCCAGGAGGCCCTCGGCTGCGGCCCTGCGGATTCCCTGGACCCGGTCGGGCACGCCGAGTGCCCTCCACAGGGCGGTGAGAGCCCGGTACATGGAGCGCTGCGAATAGCCGAGGTCGGCAGCCAGGTCGGCGATCGCGGCGCCTGAGGCGACCGCCCTCAGGAGCCGCATCTGCTCGTCGTCGAGCGCGCTGGGAGCCCCTCCGCCGACATGGCCCTTCACGGCCAGCGCGGCCCGCTCGAGGCGGCGCGCGCCCTCTGTGGTGGTCAAGGCGGCCAACCGGTCGAAGTGCACGACCGCCGGCTCGTGGTCGTCGATGCCGGGCGGCTCGCCAGGGCGGGCTCGTGCTTGATCGGGCTGGGACGCGAGCCGGTCCACGATGGTGTCGCTGGCGTTGGTCAGGTACTCAGAGACGATCAGCCAGTCCTGCGCGAGGCTCGCCGGGATGCTGTGGCGTGCCGTCGAGTCCGCGCAGTGACTGAACAGCGACGCAACATCGCGCTGGTACGAGACCGGCAGGGCCGCGGCATAGACGCCGATGGCCTCACGCATGTAGACCGCAGTCCACGGCTCCTCATGGGGGCCCTCGGCCACGCCGAAACGATGGGCCTCAACGATGGCCCGCGCCGCACCGACGATACGCCCGCAGGCAAGACTCAGCCGAACCGGATCAAAGCTGCTCTCACGGGACTGCCCCACCGATGAAGACACTACCCCGATCCGTCGAGGAGGGGCCGCTGGGAGCACGCCTCCGCAGCCGACCTGCCGCCAATGCACAACGACTACATGTGTGCTGATGAACGCATCGGACCCGCCGCACCGGCTCCACCAGCACCACCGCAACGGTCTGCGCAAGCGGCACTGCCGGGATGCAGGAGCCCATGGCAGTCGACTGCCAACAATTTGGCAGACGACTGCCACAGGTTGGCACACACCTGCCACCGCCACGCGCGCATCCTGAGGGGGACATGCACAACGCCGCACAAAGCGGCCCGATACACCCAAGGAGCGCACCGATTACCAATCCCAGCCCTGAGAACACAACCCGGCGGCACCCACTCGCACAGCTCGCCATAGCCGCTCTCGCGGCCGCACTGCTCGCGCTGTCGCCTGTGCCCGCGGGTGCGCAGCCTCAACCGCTGCAGCCCGCAGGCCTAGCGGTGGTCTCCTACGCCTCAGACTACGGCGTGAGCCACGCCGAAGCCCAACGCCGACTCGACCGCATCCCGCCCCTCCAGGAGATCCTCGCCTCGATCCGCGAAGCCGAAGGCGCCCGGCTCGCGGGCTGGGGCATCGACCACGCCGGGACCTTCACAGGCTGGGTCTGGCTCACCGGCCAACAACCCCCCCAGCGGCGCGGCGGACCGTGGCATGACCGGGGATACGCCTTTGGAATACACGGCGGCAGCACTGGCGGAAGGAACTGCACCATGACAGGTGTGGTCGCCTACTTCTCAGCAATTCGAGACGTCGAGAGGGCTCTCGGAGTCGACATATTGACCACCGGGCCATTCACAGTTCAATGATCATGGGAGCCGCTAATAACCCACTTGATGTAGTCACTAGAGCATCTCCAATGCTTAGAATACTTGTGTTCTGCTGCATTATCACGACGGTGGCGGTTACGAGTTGTTCAGGCCAGATGCCCATAACGCCTGATGAAGCACCGGGAGCCATGGAACCTACGCCTACATCCACCTCGTCGCTGGTGCCCACTTCGACCTCGGGTTCTTCGTCTATAGTCGGCGAATCGGAAGCACAGGAGGCTGATCCACTCATCGGCATGTGGGATCCTAATCCTGCTTTTCTCGGAACCCGTGAACTGGAAGGCATCCTCCACATCGAACATCCTTGCGTTTACCTGCTCGGCCATGCCGATTCGGATGCCATCCTCATCGGACTGCCCAGAAAACAGACCGAATATGAGGCCGCATCCGAGTCGATCACCGTCACCGACCGCGGCCCTGTCACCAGCGGACGCAGAATCAGGATCGTCGGCAACCACTACAATATGCCTCGTCCGCCTGACGCCTGCCGACACGATGCCGTCTTCAATGCGTGGGATATGTATCCGTCTGAAGATCCCTTCGTCGGGATGTATCATCAGCCCGAAGACGAGCCGTCTCCAGACTATTACCGCATCGGTGTCCTATTGGTCGAACCGCCATGTGCCTTCCTCGTGACCCGCTCCGACTGGACCGGCTCCAGCAACAGGGATATCTCATACTTGGAGACAGAAGTGATGTTGCTGGCAAGGAACACTATCCGATTCGACCCGAACAGCAAGTCGTTCAAATCCGACGACAGCGAGTCAGTGGCTAACGGAGACGCAGTGGTCATCTACCCCGCCGTTGGCCGCGAGAATCGATACGGAAAGATCTGTCCAGGTGACTGGGAACTCGGGACAGACGGCATAATACCTGCCGAGCAATGGTGGGACTACCTCAGCGATGCGGAACGCCAGTACCTTGAACAGATGCGGCGCGATACGGCTGCATGGTTCGAGCCGACCTACCCGCAGCGCCCATGCGAACGGCTCAGCGCCTGCCCGACGTCGCCTACGCCCCCCCCCCCCCAACAGTAGCCATTGAAGGGCAAGCTAATGCCGCTTTGGGCGAGAACAGCCGGATCTATGGCTCAGCCGGCGCGGGGAAGGCGACGGTGCCCCAGTGTGCCCAGCACTTCTGTGCGCGATCATCCGCGCCCAGGACGCTCCGCGCCTACCCACCTGCCGACGACTGACATCAGTCGTGGACGATCAAGGGGGCGCGGGGGAAGGCGACGGTGCTTGCTCCGCTGTGGCACAGGTCGACGGTGGCTCCGATGCTGAAGCGGGGCGCGCCGGTGGTGCGGCATCGCAGCACGTCGCCGTCGGCTGAGCGGATGTAGTACAGGGTGTCGTGGCCGAAGAACTCGATGTGATCCACCACCCCTGAGTCGCCCTCGGTGAGGGCGAGCTCCTCGGGCCTCACCAGCACCTCCACCAGCCCCTCGGCCGGCGATCGCAGCCGCATGGGGCCCAGCGCGGTGTGAGCAAAGTCGCCCTCGGCCCTACCACTGACGGTGTCGGCCTCGCCCACGAAGCCGGCCAGCCAGCGATCCGCGGGCTGCTCGTAGAGCACCGCCGGCGCGGCCTGCTGGATCACCTCGCCGTCGCGCATCACCGCGACCTCGTCGCCGAGCACGAAGGCCTCGTCCTGGTCGTGGGTCACGAACACGCACGTGACCTCCAGCTCCCGCAGCAACGCGGCCACCTCGGCCCGCACTTCCACTCTCAGAGTCGTGTCGAGGCTGGAGAAGGGCTCATCGAGCAGCAGCACCGACGGCTGCGGCGCCAGCGCCCGAGCCAGCGCCACCCGCTGCTGCTGCCCGCCCGACAGCGAGCCCGGCAGCCTGTCGGCCAACTCACCGATGCCGACCAGGTCGAGGAGGTCGTGCACCCGGCTCGAGGCCGGTCGGGGCAGCACCCGGTTGCGGGGCCGCTCCGAGCGGGGCAGGCCGAAGGCCACGTTGGCGGCCACAGTGAGGTGAGGGAAGAGCGACCAGTCCTGGAACACCATGCCCACGCCCCGCTTGTCGGCGGCCACGTGAACCGTCTGCGGCGAGTGCCCGTTCCGCGACGCTGCGTTGCCCGCAGTGCCGTTCTTGGGTTCAGCGGGCCCCGCCATCTGCTTTCCGCCGAGCACCACCCGGCCGGAGTCCAGCCGCTGAAGCCCGGCCAGCACTCTCAGCAGCGTGGTCTTCCCGCAGCCGCTCGGACCGAGGATCGCCAGCGTGCGGCCCGGCTCCGCGGAGATCGAGGCGCTGCGCAGAACCGGCGCCCCGCCGAGGGCGACACTGGCACCCTCCACCAGGATCCCCCGACCCCGGCGAGGAGCGGGAGTCGCCGACGGCGGCGGGGAGGTAGAGGCCGCTACGGCAACCGGCGCCGCGGCGCTATCAAGCATGCCTTATACCCTAACGCCAGCATCCCTCACCATGTCAACCCCAGACATCCTGACGGCTCAGGCTCCGGGTTGCTTCACTCCACGGCCGCGTAGCGCCCCGAGTGACCAAGGACTGGCCCCGCCTGTCGGACCCGCTATCTCAGGCCGCCGCGCCCGTCTCGGTGAGGACGTCGGGCAGGGGCTCAGAATGCACGACCGTCACCCGCCTGGTCGCCCTGGTCAGAGCCACGTACAGCGAGCGCACTCCCTGGCACTCCTCGGCCACTATGCGGCCCGGCTCGACCACCACCGCGGCGTCCACCTCGAGGCCCTTCACCAGGCGCACCGGCACCAGGGTCACCGGCTGCTCGAGGCCGGCGCGGCCGGGACCGCCGAACAGCACGGAACGCTCCTTCAACTCTGACCGGAGCTGCTCGTGGAGCGAATCGGGCACGATCACGGCCACGTTGCCCTCGCCCACCTCGGCCCGCTCCTGCGAGATGACCTCCGCCAGCGTCTCGGCCAGGGAGGCCCCTGAGCCGGCGGAGCCGTTCTGGTCGGCCGCCCCGCCGCATGACACCACGCGGGGCTCGTCGCCAATGGTGCGCACCGTCCGGGGCGGCAGCGCGCCGGGCGCGGCGTGGGGCAGCACCCGGTTGGCCAGTTCCATGGCCGGCGCCGGGATCCGGTAGCCCAGCGTGAGCTCGACCCGGCGCGGCGGGCGCCGGTCGGGCAGGCCCTCCAGGACCGACTCCCAATCCTCGTGGGCCCAGGATCCCGTGGCCTGGGCGATGTCGCCCACCACCGACATGGAGCCGTTGAGGCTGCGCCGGGCGATCATGCGAAGCTCCATGGGTGACAGGTCCTGGGCCTCGTCCACCACGATGTGGCCGTAGGTCAGCACCGCGTCCTCGCTGCGGTGCCCGGGCCGGTACCCCAGCAGCGCCCTCGCCTCGTCGAGCACCGGCACGTCCTGGACGGACCACGTGACCTCGGAGGCGTGCCCGGGCCGGGGCCGGTAGAGCAGTTCGATCTCGTCGGTGTCCAGTCGTCTTGCGCCGGCCGAGCGCAGCAGGGCCCTCGACCCGTACAGGTCATTCACCAGATGGGCCGGCGTGAGCACGGGCCACATCCACTCGAGCGCCTCCCGAACCTCGATCACGTCCGAGAGGGCCTCCCGGACTTCGGCGGAGTCGGCGGCACGGCGACCGCTGGCGGCCAGAGCCGCGAAGAACGCCTCCTCCACCAGCCTGCGGCCGGCATTGTGCTTGCGGATACGCCGGGATACGTCCTTGACGATCTCTGCGGACTGCTCCACGGTGAGGCGCAGCCGCTGCAGCTTGAAGCCGACGACCAGGTCCCTGCGCAGTGGACGGCGGCGATCGCGCACCGCTCGCCGCAGGACCCCGGCCATGCGGGTGTCTCCCTTGACCCGCGCCACGGTCTCGTCGTCGAGACCCGCGACCCTCACGACCGGACTGAGCAGGTCCGCGAGCACGGCCTGCTCCACCCCGGCCTCGCCCAGGGAGGGCAGCACCTGCTCGATGTAGGCCAGGAAGAGCCGGTTCGGGCCCACCACCAGCACGCCCTGGCTCTCCAGGGGGAACCGGTGGGTGTAGAGGAGATAGGCGGCCCGGTGAAGGGCCACGACCGTCTTGCCGGTCCCCGGCCCGCCCTGCACCACCAGCACGCCGGGCAGCTCGGAGCGGATCACCCTGTCCTGCTCGCCCTGGATGGTGGCCACGACGTCTTTGAGGCGTCCGGTTCGAGCCTCCTCCAGCGAAGCGATCAGCGCACCCGAGACGGACCGGCCGTCGAGCGAGCCGTCGCCGGGCACGGCCTCACTGTCGGTGGAGCCGTCGAAGTCCCGGTCAGCGATGTCGAGGCCGATGGCGGCCTTGTCGCCGAAGAACTCGTCCTCGATGCCCAGCAGCGTGCTGCCCCGGGACGCGAAGTGCCGCCGGCGCTCCAGGCCGAGCGGCTCCCGGCCGGTGGCACGGTAGAAGGGCTCGGCCACCGGCGCCCGCCAGTCCACCACGATCGGGTCGTGGTCGGCATCCCACAGGCCGACGCGCCCGATGTAGAAACGCTCCGGTGTCGCGGCCGGGTCGATGCGCCCGAACACCAGCGACCGGTCGCCGATGTCGAGCCTTGTGAGTCGGGCCAGGGCCGCCTCGAGCATGGCCTCACGCTCGAACCGGGCCTGGGTGGTGCCGCCCCGGCCCGTGCGGAACACCGATGTCGCCATGGTGGCCCGCTCACGGGCCGTGTCGAGGCAGGCGTGCGCTACGTCGAAGTAAGCCTGCTCGGCTTCTAGGTCGGGATGGCGACTGGTCAAGGCGGAACCGCAGATGTTGTTGTCGACCGATCCTGCCCAGCTGGCGGCGGGCCGCTGGCAGGCGGAATCCGGCAATTCGGGGGAACCGTTGATTTTACCGGCAGCCGAAGTGGGCCGTCGGCTCCTGGCAGCGCAGCGTTGTGACTCCCCCCGTATCCTCGGCTGCATGGACCCGAGCGAGGCGCCCCCGCTCGCCGACGCCGACGACGTCGGTGACGCCGACACAGAGGACGCCCAGACAGAGGACGCCGAGATCGTCGAGAGCCCCGGAACAGCAGCCGATCCCGGTGCGGCCCGGCTCGGCGCCGGTGGCGCGGTGTCGGTGGGCCTCGTGTTCAGCGGCGGCGGCGCGGCTGCGGAGGCGTGGCATGCGGGCGTGGTCCGGGCACTGCACGCGGTGACGGGCTGGGACGCCCGCCGCGCCGATCTGATTCTGGGGACCTCGGCCGGCGCCGTCACCGGCCTGTGCTTGAGGGCCGGCATCCCGCCGGCGGACCTCTACGCGCACCGCCGCGGCGAGCCCGTCAGCACCGAGGGCCAAGCCATCATCGACAGGGTGATAACCCCCTACCGCGAGGGCCGCAGCGAACGGGACTGGAACGAGCAGGGGCCGCAGTCGCCGACCCTGGCCGCGAGGGCCCTGTGGCCCCCGTGGCAGACCCGACCCCTGCACGCCGCGGTGGGGCTGCTGCCGCGAGGCACCCGGACCACCGAGGCCCTGCAGCAGCGACTGGCCGAGCTGCATCCCGAGCCGTGGCCCGCCCAGCCCTTCTGGGTGACCGCGGTGCGGTTGTCCGACGGCGAGAGGGTGGTGTTCGGACGCGACGACATTCAGGCCACGGCGGCCGAGGCGGTGAGGGCCAGTTGCGCGGTCCCGGTGATGTTCGAACCGGTCGATGTGGACGGTCAGCGATACGTCGACGGCGGCGTGCACTCCTACACCAACGCCGACTTGATGGGTCCCCCCGCCTTCGACCTGGTTGTGGTGTCGTCACCGATGAGCGGCGCCGCGGGATGGTCCTCAGTCCGCGGCTCGCTGTCTCAGGCATGGACCAAGGCGCGCGACGCCGTGGGACTGGGCGACGCCCAGCAGGCGGAATCGGATCGCGCCTGGTGGTCGGAGGCACTGGAGCTGGCGTGGTCCGACGGCCGGGCCTTCCGGGCGGCGCGGCGGCAGTGGGTGGACGACAAGCTGCGCGAGGAGGTGGAAGGGCTTCGCCGTAGAGGCGCCTCCGTGCTGGTGGTGGAACCCGACGCCGTCGGGGTGGAACTGGTGGACACCGGAAACGACGCCGACGTCGACCGCACCGGTCATGCCGGCGAGGAGGCCGACCGCGGCCACCCTGCGCAGATCTGGCGATCCGAGTTGGCCGCCGACGCCGATCAGGCCGTCCGCCGCCTCCTGTCCGGCCGAGTCGGTCTGCGCTTCGCCGGCATGCTGCGCCGGGCCGCGGGCTGAACGGCCCCCGACCCAAGAGGCCGAGCGAATTGATGGGACAACACGGCCCATACGGCGCGAGGCCGTGGCCCGAGCGGCCCGTGAGCGCAGCGAACAAGAGCGGGAACGACCACGCTGCGCCGCGACGGGCTGCCGATCAATCCGCGCTCCCTCACGGCAGACCGCGATGAGCAGCCCGCTATTCGAGGGCAGCGACTTCGTGCGGGCCTGCCGCGGCCTGCCCCATGAGCGCATGCCGGTGTGGTTCATGCGCCAGGCCGGCCGGTCCCTGCCGGAGTACAGAGCCGTGCGGGGCGACGGCTCGATCCTCGACGCCATCGCCGACCCGGACCGGGCCGCGGAGATCACGCTGCAGCCGGTGCGCCGCTACGGGGTCGATGCAGCCATCCTCTTCAGCGACATCGTGGTGCCGGTCCACGCCGCCGGCTTCGGCGTGGAGGTCGTGCCCGGCACGGGCCCGGTCGTGGAGCATCCCTTCACGGCCCGACGCGACCTCGACCGTCTGCGCCCCCTGGATCCCGCTGCCGACACTCCGTACGTGATCGAGACCGTGCGCCGGGCCGCCGAGGTCCTCGACGTGCCCCTGATCGGCTTCGCGGGCGCCCCGTTCACGGTGGCGTCCTACCTGGTGGAGGGCGGGCCGTCGCGCCACCACGAGCGGACCAAGGCGCTGATGTTGGGCGACGAAGCACTGTGGCACGACCTCATGGATCGCCTCACCGACCTTGCCATCGCCTCGCTGCTGTCCCAGGTGGAGGCGGGGGCGGCCGCGGTGCAGCTGTTCGACAGCTGGGCGGGAGCCCTGTCGCCCGAGCAGTACCGCCGCGCGGTGGCCCCCCACTCGGCCCGGGTGCTGGAGGCGGTGGGCGGCAGCGGCGTGCCGCGGATCCATTTCGGGGTGGGTACCGGTGAGCTGCTCGACCAGATGGCCGGGTGCGGCGCAGAGGTGGTGGGGGTGGACTTCCGGGTGCCCATCGACAAGGCCCGTCGCCGGGTGGGTCCGGGGCGTGCCCTGCAGGGGAACCTGGATCCCGCGGTGGTGCTGGCCGGCGAGGCGGCGGCCTGCAAGGCCGCCCGGGCTGTGCTGGCCGCCAACGACGGGCATCCCGGCTTCGTGTTCAACCTCGGCCACGGAGTCCTGCCCAGCAGCGACCCCGACGTGCTGGCCCGCGTCGTGCAGTTGGTGCACCACGAGGGCGAGGTGCGACCCGCGGCCAAGACCGAGCCCGAGCCCGAGTAGCCGGCCCGATGGCGGCGAGCAGGGGCCGGGTCGCGGTGATCGGCGGCGGCATCGCCGGTCTGGCCGCGGCTTACGAGCTGAAGTGCGAGGGCGTGGAGGCGGTGGTGCTGGAGGCCGGCGATCGTCCCGGCGGCAGCATCGACGCATGGCGTGTGGGCGGGCTGACCGTGGATTCGGGTCCCGACGGGTTCGTGGCCCGGGACCCGGCCGCGGCCGAGTTGTGCCGCCGGATCGGGCTCGGCACCGAACTGGTGACGCCCACTTCCAGCGGCGCCTACGTCTTCTGTGACGGCGGACTGCTGCGGTTCCCGGACCGGTCGGTGCTGGGCGTTCCCTGGACCGCGGATGCGGTGGAGGGCGCCGGGATCGTCTCGGAGGCGGGCACCGGCACACTGCGCCGCGGGCTGGCCCGCGGCGCCGAGCCGCTGGCCGGCGACGCCACGGTGGGCGAGGTGCTGAGGCCCCGCGTCGGCGATGAGGTGTTCGAGCGGCTTGTCGACCCGCTGCTGGGCGGGATCAACGCAGGATCGGCTGATCGGATGAGCATCGAGGCGTGTGCTCCGCCCCTGCACGAGGCTGCTCGCCGGGGAGGACCGCTCGGTGCGGCCCTCCAGCAGGCCGCAGCCCGCCAGGGCGGCCACGGCGGTGCGGACCGACCGCCCGTGTTCCAGAGCGTGCGGGGCGGTGTCGCCCGGATGGTCGACACGCTCACCGCGGAGCTGGGAGATGCAGTGAGCCTCTCGACGCCGGTGCAGAAGGTGACCCCGGTGGCTGGGGCCGGTCCGCGCTGGAAGGTAGCCACACCGCGGGGATCCCTCGACGTCAGCGGGGTGGTCGCGACCTGCCCCGCGTGGGAGTCGGCCCGCCTGCTCGAGCCGCTCGCCCCCGAAGCGGCCGGGATCCTCGGCGACATCGAGTACGCGGACGTTGCGCTGGCCACGTTCGTGGTCTCCGACGAGCACCTGGTTCGACCCCTCGACGCCAGCGGCTACCTGGTGCCCCGCAGCCGGGGCCTGCTGACCACGGCGTGCTCTTGGTCGTCCTCCAAATGGCAGCACTACGCCCGTGCCGGTCTGGCCGTGCTGCGGGTATCGACCGGGCGCAGCGACGATCGGCGGTGGATGGACCTCGACTCCGACGATCTGGTGGCGGCGCTCGCAGGCGAGCTCGCCGAGACGGGCGTCCTCAGCCGCGACGCCGTGGCCCGGGACTGCTGGGAAGCCCGGCTCAGGCCCTGGAGGCGGTCTCTGCCGCAGTACCGGCCCGGCCATCTGCACCGGGTGACGGCGCTGGAGGCCTGCCTGGCCAGCGAGACGCCCGGCCTCGCGGCGGCCGGCGCCGCGCTCCGCGGCGTGGGGCTGCCGGCCTGCATTCGCAGCGGGCAGCGTGCCGCTGCGACCATGACGAGGCTCCTGCTGTGATAAACGAAGAAATCGTGAACCCGACACCCGACCCCCACGAGGCCGAGCAGGTGCTGACACCGCTCGTCGCGCCCGACACCGGGCCGGCGCGCGAGTGGGCTGTGGCCAGCCCGCCGCTCGTCACCGTCCATCCCGACGAACTGCCCGAGGGCGACAGCCACCTCAGCATCACCCGCACCTTCTGCTTCGCCGATCTCTGCGGATTCACCGCGTACACCCGCTCGCACGGGCCGCACGAGGCAGTGGCGATGCTCGGGGACTTCCGCAGGATCACCCGCAGCGTCGCGGCCAAGCGGGGCGTCAGGGTGGCCAAATGGCTGGGCGACGGCGCGATGCTGGTGTCCACCAGCGCCGCGGCCGCGCTGTCGCTGGGAGCCCACCTGATCCACTACTTCGCCAGCCGGGGCGTACAGATACGGGTGGGCGCGGCCACCGGCGAGGCCCTGCTCTTCGAGGGCGACGACTACGTCGGCGAGCCTGTGAACCTGGCCGCGAAGCTGTGTGCAGCTGCCCCGGCCGGCGAGATGTACACGGTCACCGACATTCTCAGCCTGCCGGACTGGGTGACATGCATCGGCGACGTGACCGTGCGGATCCGCGGTGTCGGCCCCGTCTCCAACGTCCACCGGCTGATGCCTTCGGGGCTCGTCGATGAGCGTGGCGACCAGCTGGGCAGGCTCAACGACGAGCTGAACGAACTCACCCTCGAACTGAGCGAGGAGCTCAACGAACTCAGCAACGAGCTGAACGAGTTCGGGTCCGGAAGCAAAGAGCCATGAGCGACGTTCTGAGTGGTCTGTAACGAACTCCCCGAACTGGCTAGAGGCTGAGCATCGTGGCGGCGCAGGCGAAGCAGGGCCGGGCAGGCGGCGGCAGCAGCGCGTCGCCGCTGAGATGGGGCCCGCCCTGGGTCCGCGGCGTCCTGGCCGGGGTGCTGCTGGCCGGGTCGCTGCCGCCGTGGGGGTTCTGGCCGCTGGCCTTCGTCGGCATGGCGCTGTGGGTCGAGTTGCTGGCCGACGCCAGCGCCTGGCAGCGGGCCGGGCGGTCCGCGCTCGTGAGTGTCAGCTGGCTGGGACCCGCCACCGTCTGGATGGTCGACCTGACCCTGCTCGGCTGGCCGGTGGCGGTGATCGGCTTCGCCGCCATGCACGCGGTGGCCGGTGCGCTGGTGCCGCCCGACCACCGTCGCCGGACTGCCTTCTGTGCCGCGCTGGCGCTGGCCGAGCTGCTCCGGTGGACATGGCCCTTCGGTGGCGTGCCGCTGGCCACGATGGCCATGGGCCAGGTGTCGGGCCCGCTGGGGTCCGCGGCCCGGATCGGCGGGCCGCTCCTGCTGACCGCGCTCACGGCGGCGGGAGGGGTGACACTGGCCGCGATCCTGTCGGGGAGCCTGAGACCCGCGGCCGTCGGCGCCGCGGTGCTGGTGGCCGGGGGGCTCGCCGGAGCGGTGGCCCCCGGCGCTGAACCGGTCTCCGTCGACGGTGTCGCCGACGGAGACGCACGCGTCACCGTGGCCGCGGTGCAAGGCGGTGGGCCTCAGAACACGAGAGCCGACGTCTGCGAGCAGCGGGCCGTGTTCGAGCGCCACCTGAACACCAGCTACGAGCAGGTGTCGGTCCCGGTGGACCTGGTGCTGTGGCCCGAGGATGTCGTTCACCCCAGCCCGGACTCGGCCGTCACGCCGGCGCGCTGCGACCAGCCGCTGCTCACCGACCAGGAGGCCCGGACCAAGCTGTCGGACCTGGCCCGCGAGCTGGACACCGTGCTGCTGGCAGGCTTCTTCGAACGCAGCGGTGACGGCCAGGCCAACCTCAACTACTCGCTCGTCTATGAGTCCGACGGCACCGAGGGCGACCGCTACGACAAGGTCCAGCGGGTCCCCTTCGGCGAGTTCGTCCCCCTGCGCTCCAGCATCGAACGCTTCAGCGACGAGCTGCCTTCCCGGGACCTGCGAGCCGGGCCCTCCGACGAGCCCGCGGTGGTCGAGACGCCGCTGGGGCCGCTGGCGGTGTCCATCTCATGGGAGATCTTCTTCGATCACCGGGCCCGCAGCGGCGTGGGCGCCGGCGGCGGCCTGCTCGTGCTCAACCCCACCAACGGTTCCAGCTACTGGCTGACGGTGGTGCAATCCCAGCAGATCGCCTCCAGTCGCCTCCGGGCCATCGAGACGGACCGCTGGGTGGTGCAGGCCGCACCGACCGGCTTCTCCGCCGTCATCGACCCCGACGGCAACGTGATCGAGCGGACCGGGGTCTCCGAGAGCAGGGTCATCCAGACGACCGTGGAACTGCGCCACGGCGATACGCTCGCGGTCCGGCTGGGTGCGTGGCCCGTGGCTCTGGCCGCGGTCCTGACGCTCTCGCTGGCACTCGGCCTCGGCCGCGTGTTCAAAGGTTCCGGAGGCCGAGGGAGAAGGCTCTAGCGCTATGCCCGCCCCAGCGGACCAGCCCGCACCCCTGCGCGTGGCCATGCTCTCCTACCGCGGGAAGCCCCATGTGGGCGGGCAGGGCGTGTACGTGAGCCGCCTCTCGGCCGCGCTGACCGACCTGGGCCACCACGTCACCGTGCTCGGCGGCCCCCCGTACCCCGAACTCGATCCGAGGGTCCCGCTCGTCAAGCTGGGAGGGCTCGACATCTGGGCTCCGCCGCACCCCATGCGCAAACCCAGGGCGTGGGAACTGAAGGACTGGATCGACGTGGCCGAGCACGTGTCCTTCGTGACCGGCAACTTCAGCGAGCCGATGGCGTTCAGCCTGCGGGCCTGGAGACACTTGCTCCGGCGCCGAAGCGAGTTCGACGTAGTCCACGACAACCAGACCCTCGGATGGGGCATCCTGGCCATGCAGCGCCAGGGCTGGCCGCTGCTGGAGACCATCCACCACCCGATCACCGTGGACCGCCGGCTGGAGCTGGCCCACGCCCGCACCCTTAGGGAGCAGATCGGCAAGCGCCGCTGGTACGCGTTCACCAGGATGCAGACCCGGGTGGCCAAGCGCCTGCCCAGGGTGCTCACCGTGTCGGAGTCGTCCAAGCGGGACATCGCCCAGGACCACGGTGTGCCGCCGGAGCGGATCCATGTGGTGCCGGTGGGGGTCGATCCCAAGCTGTTCTCTCCCAGGCCCGACGTGGCCCGGGTGCCGGGCCGCCTGATCACCACCGCCAGCGCCGACGTGACCATGAAGGGGCTGAGCTTCCTGCTGGAGGCGGTGGCCAAGCTGCGCACCGAGCGCCATCTCGAACTCACCATCATCGGCAGGGCCAAGTCCGACTCCGCCGCCAGCCGGGCCATATCGGAATTGGGGCTGGCCGACGCGGTCACGTTCGTGTCGGGGGTGTCCGACGACCGCATCGTGGAGCTCTACGCCGAGGCGGAGCTGGCCGTGGTGCCCTCGCTGTACGAGGGTTTCTCGCTGCCCGCCATCGAGGCCATGTCGTGCGGGGTGCCGCTGGTGGCCACCACCGGCGGGGCGCTTCCCGAGGTGGCCGGCACGCACGGCGAGACGTGCTTTCTGACCGAGCCCGGCGACGCTGAGGCGCTGGCCGCGGTGCTGCGGGACGCTCTGGACGATCCCGGCGCCCGGGCCCGGGTCGGTGAGGCCGGCCGCCAGCGGGTCATCAACCAGTGGTCGTGGCGCCACACCGCGGAGCGGACCGTCGAGCAGTACCGCGCCGCGCTGGAGGATGCGGCACACTCCACGGCGCGGGCTGAGCCGGGGGGCAACTGATGCTCACTGTCGACTACGGCCGGCTCGATGTCCGCGCCGGCGAGCGCGTGCTGGACCTGGGCTGCGGCTTCGGCCGCCACTCCTACGAGGCTCTCAAGGGGGGCGCTGAGGTCGTGGCCTGCGACCTGGCCCGCCCGGAGGTCGAGCAGGTCCGTGACCTGGCCCGTCTGCTGGTGGCCTCCGGCGAGGTGGACGAGTCGGTGATGGCCGCGCCGGTGCAGGGCAACGCGTTGGGACTGCCCTTCGACGACGACTCGTTCGACAGGGTGATCGCCTCGGAGGTGCTCGAGCACATCACCGACGACGAGTCGGCCTTCGCCGAGTTGGCCAGGGTCCTGCGACCAGGAGGCCGGCTGGCGGTGACCATCCCGTCGTGGCTGGCCGAGACGGTGTGCTGGAAACTGTCGAGCGAATACCACGCGCCGGCCGTGCCCGGCGGCCATGTGCGGATCTACCGGCTGCGTGACCTCAGGCGCCGGCTCACGGCCGCGGGCCTTCAGCCGGGCTCCTGGCACCGGGCCCACGCCCTCCACAGCCCGTACTGGTGGCTGCGCTGCGCGGTGGGGCCGAACCGGGACGTCACCGAGAACCGGCTGGTCGGCGCCTACCACCGGGTGCTCGAATGGGACATCACCAAGCGGCCGTTCGTCACCGTGGCCGCGGAGCGGCTGCTCAACCCGCTGCTGGGCAAGAGCCTCGTC
>LXNI01000154.1_pt1 | contig 85055 bp, 79 predicted proteins | sample 809091 | NCBI WGS metagenome assembly LXNI01 (sample SAMN04870527, study PRJNA318959) | sponge metagenome | biome: 01000161; feature: marine sponge reef; material: water | host: Sarcotragus foetidus | place: Greece: Milos, Mediterranean Sea | collected 2013-05-29 | depth 5-7 m | reverse complement strand
GCCCCTCCGGCACGAAGCAGATATCCTGGCTGTCCGGCTTGTCGGCCACGGGCACGTCCAGGTCCCGGGCGATGCGGCGGGTCTCTTCCTTCAGCCGGCCGCCCAGCGGAAAACGCAGATAGCCGAGCTGATCGCGCGTGGTGGCGAACAGGAAATAGCTCTGGTCCTTGGCCGGGTCGGCGGCCTTGTGCAGCTCCGGCCCGCCTGACGTCTCGACCCGGCGCACATAATGCCCGGTCGCCAGGCAGTCGGCGTCGAGATCGCGCGCGGTCTGCATGAGGTCGGTGAACTTGACGGTCTGGTTGCAGCGCACGCAGGGCAAGGGCGTCTCGCCGCGCAGGTAGCTGTCGGCGAAATCGTCGATTACGCTCTCCCGGAAGCGCGATTCGTAGTCCAGGACATAGTGAGGAAAGCCGGCCTGCTCGGCGACCCGGCGGGCATCGCGGATGTCCTGCCCGGCGCAGCAGGCGCCCGGCCGGCTCACAGCCGCCCCATGGTCGTAGAGCTGCAGGGTGATGCCGACAACCTCATAGCCTTCGGCATGCAGCATCGCGGCGGTGACGGAACTGTCGACCCCGCCGGACATCGCCACCGCAACCCGCATCCGCGCGGGCGGTTTGGCAAAGCCCAGACTGTTGGTTTCCATAGCCATTGGGCCGGATATAGGCAGGCCGCGCGGGAACGCAATGCAGCGGATACCCGGCGCTTCCCCGGCGGTCGCGCCGCGCCTTGACAGCCCCAGACCCATGGGCGAAGCATGGCCGCCCCGCAGCAGGACCGAGCCGGCCACCATGCGCCTTGCCAGCATTCATTGGGACGGACAGGACCGGATCGCGGCGGCGGCCGGCGACGACGTGCCGATCGACCTCAACCTGGCGCTCGAAGCGACCGGCGGGCCGGCGTTCGATACGATGCTGGACCTGGTGCGCAGCGGCCCCGCCGCGCTGAACCGGGTCCGGCGCGCCCTGGACTGGGTGCAGGAGAACCCGGAAGGAGTGCCGAAGTTACCGGGGCACGCGGTGACCTGGCAGCCGCCGGTGCGCCGGCCGGGCAAGATCGTCGGCGTGGCTCTGAACAATTCCGCGGCCGACGACCGCAAGATCAGCGCGCCGGACCATCCGACCATCTTCATGAAGCCGGCGACCTGCCTGATCGGCCACGGCGCCCCGATCCCGGTCCGGCCCCATTACGGCCGGCTGCATCCCGAGCCGGAACTGGCTGTGATCGTCGGCAGGGACGGCAAGGACATCGACCCGGCCCGGGCGATGGACCACGTCTTCGGCTACACCATCTTCAACGACATGACCGGCAACGACATGCGCGCCGAAGACCGGGTCCACTACTGGGCGCTCTACCCCGACCCCGACGACCCGGACTCCGTCCGCAAGGTCGAGCAACACCTCTCCTACGCCGCGCGCTACAAGGGCACCGACGGCTTCGGCCCGGCCGGTCCCTGGCTGGTGACCGCCGACGCCGTGCCCGACCCGCACAATCTCGACATTTCCTGCAGCGTCGCCGGCGAGGTCTTTACCGACGACAATACGCGCCACTACACCTACCGGGTCGAGGAGGTGCTGGCCTTCGTCTCCCGCTTCATGACCCTGGAAGCCGGCGACATGATCTCGATGGGCACTGCCTTCCGCGCCGCGAAAGCCGGCGGCCGGCCGCTGCATGCCGCCGATCTCAGCCGTCTGGACGGTCCGGTCGAGGTGGCGATCTCCGGGCTGGGGCGGTTGTCCAATCCGGTGCGGCGCGATCCGGCGCCGGCGACGGACTGGCAGCTGGCGCGATGACCGATCCGCTCCTGCGCCTGAAAATAGAAGCCCTGATCGCCGAGTTCGCCTGGCGTATCGACCGGGGCGATCCGGCGACGGTGGCCGACCTGTTCACGCCGGACGGCTGGTACGGCCGCGAGAGCGGGGAACGCAGCGTCGGCCGCGACGCCATCCGGGCCGCCTATGCCGCCCGGGCCGGGCGCGAAGCGACGGCGGGGGTGCGCACCGCCCGCCACCTGTTCACCAACCTGCGCCTGGAGCAGCGGGATCCGGACAACGCCGCCGGAAGCTGCATCCTCCTGCTGTTCGCCGCCGACGGACCGCCGCCCCATCCGGCGACCCCGTTGCTGGTGCAGGATTACGACGATACCTACCGCCGCATCGGCGGCCGCTGGCTGTTCGCCAGCCGGTCGGTCGGCAAGGTGTTCGTCGGCGAGAATTTCGCGCCGGTCCTGCCGCTGGGGGCGTCGGCATGAGCAGCTACCTTCTCTGCCTGCCCCATTCGCCCATCCTGATGTGCTACGCCAAGGAGCCGCCGGAGCATAAGGCGATCCAGACGGTCTATGCCGAGCAGGCCGCGGCGGTCCGGGCGTTCGATCCCGAGCTGGTCGTCCTGTTCGGCACGGACCACTACAGCGGCTTCCATCTCGACCGGATGCCGGCGACCTGCATCGGCCTGAGCTGCCGGGCGGTCAACGATATCGGCGGCTTTCCCGGACAGTTCGACGTGCCGCATACGGAAGCGCTGGCCCTGATCGACCATCTGCGCGCCGCCGGATTCGATCCCGGCGTGTCCCACACCATGACGGTCGATCACGGCTTTTCCCAGCCGGCCCACCGCATCCTGGGCGCGCTCGACGCCTATCCGATCATCCCCGTCTTCATCAACGTCATGGCGCCGCCGCTGCAGCGCTTCGCGCGCTCTCGCCGGTTCGGCCAGGCGATCGGGTCCGCGCCGGCGTTCGAGGGCAAGCGCGTGCTGCTGATGGGCTCGGGCGGCATGTCCCACCACCCGACGCGCTATTTCCCGCTGGTCGGCGAGGGCTCCGACGAGGTGACCCGCTGGCAGCTCGCCGGCGAGCGCGGCGGCACGTTTACCGAGGCCGAATGGATCGAGCGCCTGCGCGTCATGCATCTGGAAGGCGCACAAATGCTGGTCGACGGCAGCCGGACGCGCGAGGACATCTGCCTCAACCCGGAATTCGACCGGTTCTTCCTGGATGTCCTGACGAATGGCAACCTGGACTCCTTCGACAGCTGGAAGCCGGAAGACGTGATGGCCGAAGCGGGCGTCGGCAGCCTCGAACTCCACACCTGGATCGCCGCCGCCGCCGCCCATGCCGAAGCCCGCGGCGAGCGCCCGCAAACCGCGATCTACGCCGACACGCTGGAATACGGTATCGGCTTCGGCATGGTCCACGGCGCGCCAGCCTGACGCGTGCGACAGCGCTCTTAGTTTCCGGCACGAGACCGATCCCCTAGCCTCAGGCTGACGCCGGCCACGATTACGGCCGGCCCAGATTGCGGATGCCGCCATGACCGCCTCCTTTCCCACCACCCGCCTGCGCCGGAACCGGCGGCATGACTGGTCGCGCCGCCTGGTCCGCGAACACACGCTGACGCCGGACGATCTTATCTGGCCGATCTTCGTCTGCGAGGGCCGGGACAGGGCAGAGCCCATCGGTGCGATGCCGGGTGTCGAGCGGCTGTCGGCCGACCGGGTCGCCCTGGCCGCCGGCGAGGCGAAATCCCTCGGCATCCCGGCAATCGCCCTGTTTCCCCAGACGCCGCCGGAGAAAAAAGACGAGGAAGGCACCGAGGCGACGAATTCGGACAACCTGGTCTGCCGGGCGATCCGGGCCGTCAAGGAAGCGCATCCCGAGATCGGCGTGGTCTGCGACGCCGCCCTCGACCCGTTCACCAGCCACGGCCATGACGGCGTGATCCGCGACGGTTACGTCGCCAACGATGAGAGCGTGGACATCCTGTGCCGGCAGTCTCTTGTCCAAGCGGCGGCCGGCTGCGACGTAATCGCGCCGTCGGACATGATGGACGGCCGGGTCGGCGCGATCCGGGCTGCTCTCGACGCCGAGGGATTCGACCGGGTCCAGATCATGTCCTACGCCGCGAAATACGCGTCCGGCTTCTACGGCCCGTTCCGCGACGCCATCGGGTCGCTCGGCGCCCTCAAGGGCGACAAGAAGACCTACCAGATGGACCCGGCGAACGGCGACGAGGCGCTGCGCGAGGTCGAGCTCGACATTGCCGAGGGCGCCGACATGGTGATGGTCAAGCCCGGCCTGCCCTATCTGGATATCGTGCGCCGGGTGAAGGACCGGTTCGGTGTGCCGACCTACGCCTACCAGGTGAGCGGCGAATATTCGATGCTGCGCGGTGCGGTCGACCGGGGCTGGCTGGACGGCGACCGGGTGATCCTGGAAGCCCTGATGTGTTTCAAGCGCGCCGGTGCCGACGGCGTGCTGACCTATTTCGCCGTAGACGCCGCACGGCGGCTGAACGGATAGCCGGCGGCCTGTCATGCCGAAAGGCGTTCGGTTCCCAATAATATAAAAAATCAATGAATCTCAAAGCGTTATGAGATTTTTTCGCAGCGCCTGGTAGCATTCGTTCAAATAGTATCTGGCCGGAAGACGACAGCGGCTTATATGCGCGGCCTGAATTCGATGCAGCCGCGCAGATGAAACATCTACTCGACCTCGACCGCTTTCCCCTGGACGCGCTCGACAGCGCCCGGGGGCAATCGTTGCTTGCCGGATGCCGGCAGGAATTGCGGGACGCCGGCATGTTCAGCCTGGCAGGCCTGATTCTGCCGGGGGCGCTGGAGCGCTGCGTTGCCGAACTCGAACCGCTGTTCGAATCCTCGGCATTCACCCACTGCCGCGAACACAACATCTATTTCGACGATGCAATTCGGGGCCTCGCGCCGGACCACCCTGCCCTTCGACGCTTCAGCACGATCAATCGGACGATATGCGCCGACCAGGTGCCGGCAAGCCCGATCGCGCAAGTCTACGGGTGGCAGCCGCTGATCGACTTCCTCGCGGCAGCAATGCACAAACCCCGGCTGTATCCGATGGCCGACCCGTTGGCGCGGATCAACGTCATGGCCTACCGCGCCGGCGAGGAACTCAACTGGCATTTCGACCGGGCGGAATTCACCACGACCTGCCTGCTTCAGGCGCCTGTATCGGGCGGCAGTTTCCGGTACCGCAGCGGTCTCAGAAGCGATACCGACCCGAACTACGACGGAGTCGGCCGGCTCCTGGCCGGCGAAGACGATAAAGTGCAAGACCTGCCGCTGGCGCCGGGCACGCTGAATGTCTTCAGGGGAAAGAACACCGCGCACCGGGTGACGCCTGTCGAGGGAGACAAACCGCGGATCGTCGCCGTATTTTCTTATTTCGACGAACCCGGCGTTACCTTCAGCGATGAGGAGCGGCTGAGCTTCTATGGCCGGGCCGGACCGTAGCCGCCGCTTCCCGGGGGATGCGATATCGGGTGTCGACGTTTTTCGGCGAGCCGGCATCCTGTCGATTTGAAGCGAGGGCTTGGACCAAGCGTTGACCAAGCAAGCAACGCGCCTTAGGAAATCGACATCCGGAAACCGCCATCGAGGACTCATCCGATGTCCCTTACGGTCAATGTTGCGAACGCGAAAGCCAGACTCTCGCACCTTATTGCGCAGGCGGAAGCCGGCGAAGACGTCATCATCGCGCGAAACGGCGTGCCGGCTGTCCGGATCGTAGCGCTGAACAGCCCGGTTGCCGAAACAGTTGCGCTTCTCCGTGCGGAGCGGGCCCGGCGGCCGAGAGTTTCGGCTGCGGAGATCCGTGCGGCCAGGGATCAGGGGCGCGCCTGATGGCAATCGTCATCGACGCGTCGATCGCTGCCGCGTGGTGTTTCGAGGATGAACACGCCGCGGCGGCCGAGAGGGTCCTGAACGATCTGCCGCGGGTCGGCGGGGCGATCCCTGCTCTTTTCTGGCACGAGATTCGGAACGTGCTGATCGTCAATGAACGGCGCGCACGGATCGAACCCGCGGACAGCGCGCATTTCCTGATGCGTCTCCGGGAACTTCGTCTTCTGCAGGACGAAGGCAACGAAGAGGAGTCGATCATGGAACTTGCGCGTTCGCATTCTCTAAGCGCCTACGACGCCGCTTATCTGGAATGCGCATTGCGCCGGGGAGATATGCTGGCCACGCTGGACCGGGCTTTGGCAACCGCCGCCATCGCCGAGGGTGTATCCGTTATCCGTTGACCGGGACTACGCGACAAATCCGGCTAAGCTCCTTGGCCGGGGTTCCCCGGTTCCAATACCAGGATGTCCTTCCGGCCGCTCGACCGCCAATCCGGACGCTCAATGCACCGTCCGCTCGCCGACGCGGTGGCCGTCCTGGGCCATCAGGCCGAGCAGGATGCCCTCGCGCAGGCCGCGGTCGGCAATCCGCATGCGCCCGACCGGCCACATCCGGATGATCGCCTCGAGGATCGCCACACCGCTGACGACCAGATCGGCCCGTTCGGCGCCGATGCAGGTGATGGCCGCCCGCTCGTCCCGGCTCATCCCGGCCAGCATCCGGCCGATGCGCAGCAGATCGTCAAATCGCATGGTGGCGCCGTCGATGCGGGAGCGGACATACCTGCGCAGACCCAGATGAACGCTCGCCAGGGTCGTCACCGTGCCGGACGATCCGACCATCTGCAGCTGCCCCGCGGAGATGCGCGGGAGGAACTGCTCGTCCTTCTCGAAGCCGGCGAGCAGGCCGGTCGCTTCCTCGACCATCCGCTCGTAGTCGGCCGGCGCGATCCGGTCGACCCCGTAGCGTTCGGAAAGATTGACGACTCCCAACGGCAGCGAAAGAACGCGAATCGGCGCGCTGCGGTCGGGCCGGCAGACGATTTCGGTGCTGCCGCCGCCGATATCGAAAACCATGGAGCCGGGGATCCGCGGATCGAACAGCGGCGAGCAACTGCGCAACGCCAGGCGTGCTTCCTCGGTCGGGCTGATGACCTCGAAATCGAGGCCGGTCTCGTTCAACGCGCGCGCCACGAAGTCGTCGCAGTTCACCGCTAGCCGGCACGCTTGCGTGGCGACGCTGCGGACCCGGATCACATCGGCCCGGCGCATTTTGGCAGCGCAGATGCGCAGGGCGTCGATCGTCCGGCCGATCGCCTCTTCGGAAAGCTGGCCGGTCGCCGCAACGCCTTCGCCGAGCCGGACGATTCGCGAAAAGGAATCGATCACCCGGAAACCCTTGACGGACGGCTCCGCGACCAGAAGGCGGCAATTGTTTGTGCCCAGATCGACAGCTGCGTAGGCCGGCCGGTTGGCCCGTCGCGTGCGGGGCGGATGGTCCCTTTTCCTGAACGGCTGCCGCGCACGCGGGTTCGTCATTCTTGTTCTCCGACCCGGCCTAACCCTGAAAATCTAATGGTTTGAACCGGGATTTTCAAACATGGTATGACGAACTCGTGACGGACGCCCGCTTCGCGGCAGCGAATTGCGGGCCGGACGCGGGACGGGACGGCCGGGGCTTGAGAAGCGGCCGGTGCCGCCTTATCTGGCCCGCGCCGGGGCGACTTGCATCGCAGGCGACCCGTCTTCTGCGATTGGGGAATAGTTTAACGGCAGAACAGCGGACTCTGACTCCGTCGGTCCTGGTTCGAATCCAGGTTCCCCAGCCAAATCCGGATATCCCTGACCCGCTGCTTTCTTTGGCGGCACCGGCGCGCCGGCGACCGAGGCGTCCGGCGCGCCAATCACGCGCGGCGCTTCCTGGAAAGACCGGAAAAAATCAGGGCGTACCGCTTATGTTGACCTATCAACAGTTGCCGCCTATCCTGTCGGCCGGTTGCGCGGGGTCCGGAGAGGACTCCGGGCTTAGTTGCCGGTATTTTTTGGGCGCCGTTGGCATGTTCATGCCGGCGCCGGAGGAACACGGAGGAACATCGTGAAACATCAAATCATGTTCGTCGCTGCCGCTGCGCTTGCGTTCGCCGGAACGCAGAGCGCCGCCGTGTCGGCCGACCGCGAAGTCCATGTCGCCGGTTTCGGCGCCAAGTCCGGCGTCGTCCGGTCGTTCGGCGTCAACACCGAGGCGGTCATGCGGGCCGCGGCCGAGAAGATCAACAACGAAGGCGGGATCAAGCTCGGCGACGGCACGAAGGGCAAAGTCGTCGTGACCTTCTATGACGACCGCTGCAAGGCCGAGGAAGGCATTTCCGTCGTCCGCCGGATTGCGTCGGGCAAAGCCGTCGTGGCGATCGGCCCGACCTGCTCGAACGTGGCCGAGCCGCTGTTCGGCGTTCTGCAGAAAAAGGCCGGCGACGCTTCGGATACGGGCCTCCAGTTCCCGATCTTCACCGACACCGCGATCAAGGGCGGCCTGGCGAAGATTTCGGAATGGGCGTTCCGCAACGTGCCGAACGAAAGCCAGATGTACCAGTCCCTGTTCAAATGGGTGAAGAAAGAGAATCCGGGCTTCAAGTCCGTATTCGGCGGCGTGGAAGAGGATTTCGCCCACTCGCGCTTCACCTGGTACAAGGTGATGGAAACGCGCGCCCAGGAAGCCGGCTTCAATGTTCTGGGCCGGGTCAAATGGCTGCTCAACGACACCAACTTCACCACCCAGGTCCGGCAGATGAAGAAGGCGAAAGCCGATGTCATCGCCATTTCCTCGCACCCGTTCACCCTGTGCGGCGTACTCAAGGAGATGAAGCGCCAGCGCGTGAAGTACAAGCAGCTGATCGGCCTCACGAGCTCTTCGAGCCTCGAGACGCTGAGAGGCTGTTCGAAGCAGGCCAAGGGCATCATCATCCCGACCAGCTTCGCGCCGGTGACCGCAGCGGCCAAGGAAGCGGCCGCTGGAGCAGCCAAGTTTAACGGCAGCGCCGATCTGCACAGCGCCGCGGCCTGGGAGAACATGTTCATCCTGAAGGGCGTGATCGAGAAGACCGGCGTCATGGCCAAGGGCGACACGGTGCAGGCCGACCGCCGCAAGATCCGCGACGGGCTGGCCGCGCTGAAGTCGACCGGCGGCCTGATCGGCGGCATCCAGCGCACGAAAGAAGGCGAAGCCGTCAAGCCTTACGTCTATGTCCACGCGCAGGGTAAAGAGTGGAAGATCCTCCACGACCCGCGTAAGTAGACCGACGGACTGAAATCCCCGCCGGCGCCCGTATGGCGCCGGCGGGATTTTCCCGAATTTGAACTCCACTCCATCCGCACCCGTCAGGGGGCAAGGGCGGTCCCGTGGAATTTGTCGATTATCTTCAGGCGGTCACCGACGGGGTGATGCAGGGCGCGTATTACGCGCTCATCGGGATCGGCTTCACGCTGATCTTCGGCGTGATGAACAAGATCAACCTGGCCTATGCGGCGGCGGCGTTCGGCGGCGCCTACGCCAGCCTCGGCATCGCGGCGCTGATCGGCAGCGGCGACGATTTCGGCCTGCCGCCGCTGCTCATGTTCCTGGCCTCGGCGGTCGCCGCAGGCCTGTTCGCCTGGGTCGTCTATACGATCTGTTTCCGCTTCACGCCCGACCACTACGAACTCGCGACCCTGATGGCGACGGTCGGCGCATTCTTCCTCATCGAAGAGATCGCCGTGCACGCCACCGACGGGGAACCGATGGATTTCCCCGAGGTGCTGCAAGGCATCATCGAGGATCCGATGATCGAATTCAGCGACGCCTTCGCGATCCGCGGCGACCTGCTGACGATCTTCCTCCTCGCCCTGATCGCCATGGCTGTGTTGCTGTTGCTGCTGTACCGCACCAAGCTCGGCCTTGCGACCCGGGCGGTCGCACAACAGAGGACCGCGGCGCAGCTGTGCGGCATCAGCGTAGACCGGACCAACGCGACGACCTTCATTATCGCCGGCGTCCTGGGCGGTCTGGCCGGCGCCATGATCGGCGCGGCCGTCGGCGTCCTGTCGCCGCTGCTCTTCGTGCCGCTGACGGTGAAGGGCCTGATCGTCACCGTGATCGGCGGCCTGGGCAGCATTCCGGGCGCGATCGTCGCCGGCCTGCTTGTCGGCGGGCTGGAAAATGTTTTCCTCGCCCTGCGCGGCATTACCGAGCGCGACATGTACGTCATGCTTCTGCTGTTCCTGTTCCTTGCGTTCCGTCCGCAAGGGCTGTTCGGCAAGAAAGTGGTGAGGGACTGAGGCGATGGACGACTTTACCTGGGGCATGGTCCAGATCGTCGGGGTCCACACGATCCTCGGCCTGTCGGCCTATGTGATCCTGCTGACCGGACAGGTTTCGATGGCCCAGGCCGGCTTTGTCGCGATCGGCGCCTATGTCGCCGGCATGCTGACGGTGCTGGCCGAGTGGCACATAATCCCGGCCATGGTCACCGGCGGGCTGGCCGCGGCCATACTGGCCTGCATCGTCGGCTTCCCGGCCCTGCGGATCCGCGGGTTGATGCTGGTCGTCGCGACCATCGCGTTCGGCGAGTTCGTGCGATTGTTCTGGTTCAATTTCGACTACCGGATCGCCAAGGGCGATATCGTTGTCGGCCCGGAAGGCGGCGAAGGCTTCAAGCAGATCCGCTTCTTCCCGGAAAACGGCTGGACGACCCAGGATGTCGCGGCCTTCGTCTGGGTTGTCGCCGCGATCATCCTGGCGACCCTGTGGTGGATGGACCGTTCGCGCGCCGGCAAGGTGCTGCGCGCCGTCGGCGAAGACGAGATGGCGGCCCAGAGCGTCGGCATCAATCTGACCGTCGTGAAGGTAGCCGCCTTTACCGCCGGCGGCTTCATCGCCGGGATCGCCGGCGCCATCTATGCCCACTACACGACCCACATCGAACACCTGAACTTCGATATCCTCATGGCGACCTTCGCGATCGCCTATCCGATCCTGGGCGGCCTCGCGAATGTCTGGGGCACGCTGTTCGCCGCGATCTTCATTCAGGTGATCGTGATCGAGGTTCTTCGCGACCTCGGCGATGTGCGGAACCTGATGTTCGGCGCGCTGATCATTCTGGTCATGAACTTCCTGCCCCACGGCCTGTTCAGCGCCAAGGTGGTGCGCAAGCTGAAGGAATGGATGGGGATCGGGAAGATGTCCGATGCTTGAAGTCGCTGGCCTCTCCAAACATTTCGGCGGCGTGCGCGCCGTTGACGAGCTGGACTTCAAAGTCGAGGCCGGGGAGATTTTCGGCCTGATCGGCCCGAACGGTTCGGGCAAGAGCACGACGGTGAACATGGTCGCCGGCATCTTCGAGCCGACCGCCGGGCAAATCACCTTCGACGGCCGGGACATCACAAACGCGCAGCCGCATCAGACCCTCGAGGCCGGCATCGCCCGGACCTTCCAGAACATCCGCCTGTTCAACAACATGACGGTCTGGGAGAACCTTTGGGTCGCGCAGAATTCCGCCGAGCAGAAAAGGACCGGCAATCCGCTTGTCCGCTGGATGGGCGGCTCGCGCCACGCGGCGGCCGTGGTCGAGGAATTCCTCGATTTTTCCAACCTCGCCCACAAACGCAACGAGCTGGCCGGCAATCTGGCTTTCGGCGAGCAGCGCCGGCTCGAAGTCGCCCGGGCGCTGGCGGCGCAGCCCAAATTCCTGCTGCTCGACGAACCGGCCGCCGGCATGAACCTGGAAGAGGTCAAGGAGCTCGACGAACGCCTGCGCGTGCTGCGCGACCGCGGCGTCACGATCCTGCTGGTCGAGCATGTCATGGAGCTGGTGATGGAGGTCACGGACCGGATTGCCGTGCTCAATTTCGGGCGCAAGATCGCCGAGGGCACGCCATCGGAAGTGCAACAGAACCAGGCCGTGATGGACGCCTATCTCGGCGCCGGCGAAGGCGGATCCGATGCTTGAAATCACGGATATCGTCACGTCCTACGGCAAGATCGAGGCGCTGAAAGGGGTCTCGCTCTCCGTCGCGCCCGGCGAGATTACCTGCCTGCTCGGCCCGAACGGCGCCGGCAAGACGACGACCATGATGACCGTCGCCGGCCTGCTCAAGCCGCGCCGCGGAAACATCTCGTTCGAAGACCGGAACATCACCGGCCGCGATCCCGGCCATATCGTGCAGAGCGGCATCGCGCTGGTCCCGGAAAACCGGCTGGTCTTCCCGGACATGAGCGTCCACGACAATCTGCGCACGGGCGCCTACAGCCGCTCGGACAACGAGATCGAGGACGATATCGAGCGCATGTTCGAGCGCTTCCCGCGCCTGGACGAGCGCCAATTGCAGCATGCCGGAACGCTCTCGGGCGGCGAACAGCAGATGCTGGCGGTTGCCCGGGCGCTGATGGCCCGGCCCAAGCTGCTCCTGATGGACGAGCCCTCGCTCGGCCTGGCGCCGATGATCGTCGAGGAGATTTTCCGGATCATCCGCGATCTGAACGCCGAGGGCACCTCGATCTTCCTGGTCGAGCAGAATGTCCATCAGGCGCTCAAGGTGGCGCACCATTTCTACCTGCTGGAACAGGGCCGCGTGACCTTCGGCGGATCGCCCGGCGACCTCGAGGAAGACGAGGTGATCCAGCGGGCCTATCTGGGATCGGCAGAAACGAAGTGACGCGGGCGCAGCCCGGGGGGCGGGGAGAAACCGAATTCTCGATTTCATCCAGAACACCCTCGACGGCATTACCGTGGGTTCCGGTTACGCCCTGCTGGCGATCGGCTTCACGCTGATTTTCGGCGTCCTGCGCCGCCTCAACCTGTCCTACGGCCCGTCGATCATGGTCGGCGTGTTCTTCGGGACCTTCCTGTTCATCCAGTTCCAGGCCGGCTGGTACGCCGTGCTGGTGGCGACCGTCCTGGGCGCGGCGATCGCGGGCGCCTATGTCGAACGCCTGTGTTTCTGGGCGATCAAGAAAGGCGCGGCGGTGGCCTCGATGGTATCGAGCTTTGCCGTCTGGATGCAGCTCGAAGAGGCCGTCACCATTGCCTTTCCCGACCGCACCTACGAATTTCCCGCCCTCGGCGATTTCGCGCTGATCGAACTGGGCGACCTGTCGGTCCGCCAGGAACATCTGATCATGCTGGGCATCGCGGCGCTCCTCGTCTTTGCCCTGCACCTGCTGCTGTACCGAACGCGCTTCGGCCTCGCGGTGCGGGCGGTCTCCGAAGATCCGGACGCCGCACTCTTCATGGGGGTCAACACCGGCCGGGTGATCTTCCTGGCCTTCATCCTGGCCTCCGCCATCGGCGGCATCGCCGGCTATTTCATCATGGCGACCGAAGAGGTTATCACGCCGAAATTCGGCCTGCAGGCGACCTTCAAGGGCCTGATCGCGATGATGCTCGGCGGTATGGGATCGGTCCCCGGCGCGATCGCCGGCGGGCTGCTGCTCGGCGTCGTCGAGAAGCAGGCGGAATGGTATGCCGGCGCGGTCTGGCGCGACATCGCCGCCTTCATGCTCCTGTTCGCGTTCCTGATCGTCCGGCCGGGCGGAATGCTGGCCCAGGGCACGGCGGCGCGCGACCTGGCCGCGCTCCGGCGGGTTTAGGGCGCGGGTATAGGGGCGGGCGCAGGGCCGGATTATGGACGACCACGTCATCACCGTGCTGAACAATATCGGCGGCTTCTCCTTCATCGCGCTGTCCGCCTATCTGCTGCTGCTCAGCGGCGAGATTTCCTTCGGCCAGCAGGCCTTCTTCGGCATCGGGGCCTACGCCTCCGGCATATTCACGGCGATGTTCGGCCTGAGCTTCTGGATCGCCCTGCCGCTCGCCATGCTTGTCGCCGGCCTCGCCGCAGCGGCAGTCGGCGGCCTGACGTTGCGCCTGCGCGGCCTCTACTTCGCCATCGCCACCCTCGCCTTTGCCGAAACGATCCGCCTGATCCTGGTAGCAACCACCTGGCAGGTCGACGTCGACGGCGAACCGGTCGGCCCGAACGGCTCGGAAGGCCTGGGCAATATCCGCTGGGGTTTCGACAACGAATACGAGCCGGTCGATTTTCTCTGGATGATCTACGGCACGCTCGGCATCGTGCTGCTCCTGTTTTTCCTGATGGAACGCAGCCGCCTCGGCTCGATCGTCCGGACCATCGGGGCAGACCGGCTCCTGGCCGAGACCCAGGGCATCAACGTCACCCGCTACAAGATCCTGGTGGCCGGGCTTGCCGGCGCCCTGGCGGCGATCGGCGGCGCCTACTACGCCCATATCCAGACGACGGTCTATCCCGAAAATTTCGATGTTATGCTCGGCGTGCACAGCCTCGCCTATGGCCTGATCGGCGGGCTCGGCACCGCTGTCGGCCCGATCCTCGGAGTGCTCCTTGACGTCGGGTTTCTCGAAGCCGTCGAATGGATCCAGGGCTACCGGATGATCGCGTTCGGCGGCCTCGTGGCCGTGCTCCTGATTTTCATGCCGCGCGGCATCCTCGACGAGCGCCGCGTGCACCTGTTGCGCCTGATGCTGCGCGGCCGGCGGGCCGAAATCCATGGCGCTGCTGGACATTAGCGGGATCGGCCGGCGCTTCGGCGCGGTCGAAGCGCTCGATGGAATCGACCTGAGCGTCGAGGAGGGCGAAGTCTTCGGGCTGATCGGCCCGAACGGCTCCGGCAAGACCACCCTTTTCAACGTGCTCACCGGGGTTTATCCGCCGAGCGCCGGCGAAATTCTTCTGGACGGACGCCCGATCGGCGGCGTGCCGCCGGAGCGCATCGCCAGGATGGGCCTTGCCAGGACCTTCCAGAATTTACGCCTGATCCCGCATATGAGCGCCTTCGACAATGTCTGGCTGGCCCAGCACCGGCGCCCGGGCATGGGCCTGCGGGATATTCTGGCAGTGGGCGGCCGGAAGGAGCGCGCGCGCCGCGACGAAGTCGAAACGCTGCTCGAGCGGACCGGGCTGGCAACGCGGCACGACGCCTTCGCCGGCGATCTGCCGCTGCCCGACCAACGGCGGCTGGAAATCGCCCGGGCGTTGGTCCGCCAACCGCGGCTCCTGCTGCTCGACGAGCCGGCCGGCGGGATGACGCCATTGGAAACGCAGGAGATGGCGGCCCTGATCCGCGCCGTCGCCGCACCGGGGCGCACCCTGATCGTTATCGAGCACAAGATGGACCTGATCTCGGACATCTGCGACCGGCTGTGCGTGCTCGATTTCGGCCGCAAGATCGCCGAGGGCCCGCCCGGCCGCGTGCTCAGCGACCCGGAGGTTCTCGACATCTATCTCGGACGCGAAGCCGACGATGATTCCGGCGATGATTCCGGCGATGATTGAAATCCGCAACCTCGCCGTCAGCTATGGCAACATCCGGGCGGTGCAGGGCATCGATCTCGACGTTGCCGAGGGAGAGATTGTGGCCCTGATCGGCGCCAACGGCGCCGGCAAGAGCTCGACCCTGCGGGCCATTTCGGGAATCGAAAAGCCGGCTTCGGGCGCCATCCGGCTCGAAGGCCGGGAAATCGGCGGCCGGCCGCCCCACGAGATCATCGCCGCCGGAATCACCCAGGTGCCCGAAGGACGCCAGATTTTCGGCAGGCTGAGCGTGCGCGAGAACCTCCGCCTCGGCGCTTTCCTGCGGCCCGGCGAAGAGGTCGAGGCCGCTATCGACGAAGCCGTCGCCCTGTTCCCGATCCTGCAGGACCGGCTGGAGGCGCCGGGCTCCGAGCTGTCGGGCGGACAGGCGCAGATGCTGGCGTTGGCCCGGGGCGTGATCGCGCAGCCCCGCGTCCTGATGCTGGACGAACCGACCCTCGGACTCGCGCCGAAAACCGCCGGCGAAATATTTGCGACAATCCGCAATTTGCGCGCGGGAGGCCTGACGATCCTTCTGGTAGAGCAGAATTTGCGCCAGGCGCTCAAGATCGCAGACCGCGCCTATGTGCTGGAGAGCGGCCGGATCGTCCTGGACGGCACAGCCGCCGATCTGGCCGCCGACCGCCATCTTCACGCCGCCTATCTCGGCGTCAGCAGGGAGGAACCGTCATGAGGATTGTGTTCGCGAGCGTGGCCGCCGTCGTCCTTGCAGCAGGGCCGGCCCTGGCCAAGGACAGGGCCGCTATCGAGATCGACTGCAAGGAGACTGAGACCGGCCTCGTCTATGAATGCGTGCTGCATCTCAGCGGAAAGAAGGGCAAGATGCCGATCGACGGCGCGACGGTCGCCGTGAAACCGGATATGCCGACAATGCCCGGCGCGCACAACATCCCGGCCGCAACCGCCGCGCCGACCGGCAAGCCCGGCGCGTACGGCTTCAGGATGCAGCTCGATATGTATGGCATCTGGGCGCTGAAGGTAACGGTGACAGGCCCCTTGCGCGATATCGTCGTGCAGAAGATCGAGTTTCGGAAATAACCGCCTGGACCCGGGCGCCACAAATCTGTCGGAAAAGAATTTCTCCCCCAAATCGGCACTTTCGATGAACCGGGACGCCTGCCGGCAGATCGCCCGGATTGTGCCGACCGGCAATTCCGAATGGATCGGAACGATCAAGACCTTCCGCGCGCCCGATCCGCCACACCGGCGTCATCCAGTCTCGCCGGATCGTAACAGTGCCGCGACAGGTGCGCCCCTCGCCCCGATTGTCATCCCGACCGGCTTGAAGGGCGTGGAAGGCTTCCTGCCCGATCTAACGAAAGGGCACTGGAGTCCGCGCCGGGATTCCTCTGCTCCGCCGCCCGTCGGTCGGCTCCGGTCGGAATGACGGGAAAGAGCGAAGAAGGGACCGCCATGACGGATCATGACAAGACATGACATTTCATGACACATAGAGAAGCAGGGTCGCGGACACCCCATACGCGCTCGCGCCGGGGCCGGGGGCGGCCGGAGCATGACGGAACATGACAATCCATGACACTTCTTCCCGACATCGCGAGACGCACCCGCCATGCCTGACGGTTCGGAGACCTTCGCCGTCCGCACCGTCGATGCCGTGGCGCAGGTCGACCGGGCGGTGTGGGACCGTTGCGCCGGCGCGGACAACCCCTTCGTTTCGTGGGAATTCCTGAACGCGCTCGAGGAAAGCGGCTCGGTCGGAGCCGAAGCCGGCTGGCTGCCGCAGCACGCGGTACTGGAGGATACGGCCGGGACGGTGCTCGGCGTCGCGCCGATGTACCTGAAGAACCATTCCCAGGGCGAGTATGTCTTCGACTGGGGCTGGGCCGACGCCTACGAACGGGCGGGCGGGCGCTACTATCCCAAGCTGATCGTCGCCGTGCCCTTCACGCCGGTCACCGGCCCGCGCCTGCTGGTGCCGCCGGGACCGCGCCGACGCGACCTGCAGCGCACGCTGATCGACGCACTGGTGCGTATCGCCGGGCGGATCGGCGTCACCAACCTGCACATCACCTTCCCGACGGAAGCCGAAGCCGCGCTCGCCGAGGACCTCGGCCTGCTGCAGCGCCGGGCGTTCCAGTACCACTGGCACAACCGCGACTATCGCGATTTCGATGACTTTCTCGGCGCGCTGGCTTCACGCAAGCGCAAGGCGATCCGCAAGGAGCGGGCTGCGGTCGCGGCGGCCGGCATCGATGTCCGCGCGCTCACCGGCGACGATCTGCGCAGCGAGCACTGGGACGTGTTCCACCGCTTCTACACCGATACCTACGACCGCAAATGGGGCTATCCCTATCTGACCCGCCGGTTTTTCCGCCTGCTGCAGGAGCGGATGCCGGACAGGGTGGCGCTGATCTGGGCGACTGAGGATGACGCGCCGGTCGCCGGCGCGCTCAATTTCATCGGCGCCGACGCGCTCTACGGCCGCAACTGGGGCTGCGCGGCCGACATCAGGTTCCTGCACTTCGAGACCTGCTACTACCAGGCCGTCGACTTCGCCATTTCACGGGGCCTGAGCCGGGTCGAGGCCGGCACCCAGGGGCCGCACAAGGTCCAGCGCGGCTATCTGCCGGTCGAGACCTGGAGCGCCCACTGGATCGCCGACAAGGGCTTCCGCAACGCGGTCGAGGATTTCCTGGAGCGCGAAAGCGCCGCGATCCTGCACGAGATGCGGATCATGTCGCGCCACTCGCCCTACCGGCAGGAAGGCGGCGGATGAGGCATGAGCGCTGTTGCGTCCCTCCCCGGTCGGCCCGACCGCGACCGGCCCTTCGATACGCCGCTTCGCGGCTACTCAGGGTGAGGAGAGATTCGTTGAGATTTGGCGAAATATTCAAAGTCCCTCATCCCGAGTAGGCCCGAAGGGCCGTATCGAGGGACGTATCGCGCTTGCTGCGGATCAGGCGTCTTCGGGTTCGACTGCCGGTTCGTCCTTTGAGTCCGTCGCGCCGGGCAGCGCCTTCTTCCTAGCGCCTTTCTTGCGCCCGGCCGGACTCTTGAGGGCCTTGAAATCGAGTTTGCCGTCCTTGAGCGAGACCAGGACCGAGCCGCCCTTGGCGAGTTCCCCGAACAGCAGTTCCTCGGACAGCGGCTTCTTCAAATGCTCCTGGATCTGGCGGGCCAGCGGCCGGGCGCCCATCCTGGGATCGTAGCCCTTTTCGGCCAGCCAGCCGCGGGCCTCGTCGTCCAGCTCGATGGTCACGCCGCGGTCGGCGAGCTGTTCCTCAAGCTGCATGACGAACTTGTCGACCACCCGGCGCACGATCTCCGGCGGCAGGCTGGCGAACCCTATGGTCGCATCGAGCCGATTGCGGAATTCCGGCGAGAACATCCGGTCGATGGCTTCCTTGTCGTCGCCTTCGCGGACGGTGCGGCCGAAGCCGATCGCCGACTTTGCCAGGTCCGACGCGCCGGCGTTGGTCGTCATGATCAAAATGACGTTGCGGAAGTCGATCTGCTTGCCGTTGTGGTCGGTCAGCTTGCCGTGATCCATGATCTGGAGCAGCACGTTGAACAGATCGGGATGGGCCTTTTCGATCTCGTCGAGCAGCATCACGGCATAGGGATTCTGGTCGATGGCGTCGGTCATCAGGCCGCCCTGGTCGAAGCCGACATAGCCGGGCGGCGCGCCGATCAGGCGCGAGACGCTGTGGCGCTCCATATATTCCGACATGTCGAAGCGGACCAGCTCGACGCCCAGCGTCATGGCGAGCTGGCGCGCGACCTCGGTCTTGCCGACGCCGGTCGGGCCGGAGAACAGATAGTTGCCGATCGGCTTCTCCGGCTCGCGCAGGCCGGCCCGGGCCAGCTTGATCGCCGCAACCAGCGCATCGATGGCCTTGTCCTGGCCGAACACCATGCGCTTGAGGTCGCGCTCCAGGTTGCGCAGCGTCTCCTTGTCGTCGCGCGAGACATTCTTGGGCGGAATGCGCGCGATCTTGGCGACGACATCTTCAATGTCGCGCACCGTGATCGATTTCTTGCGCCTCGACGGCGCAACCAGGTTCTGTGCGGCGCCGACTTCGTCGATCACGTCGATTGCCTTGTCCGGCAGCTTGCGGTCGTGAATGTAGCGGGCCGACAGGTCGACCGCGGCGGTCAGCGCATCGCTCGTATAGCGCACGCTGTGATGCTCTTCGTAATACGGCTTCAGGCCGCGCAGGATCTTGACCGAATCCTTTAGCGACGGCTCGTGGATGTCGATCTTCTGGAAGCGGCGGACGAGCGCCCTGTCCTTCTCGAAATAGTTGCGGAACTCCTTGTAGGTCGTCGAACCGATGCAGCGCAGCCCGCCGCTCTGCAATGCCGGCTTGAGCAGGTTCGACGCATCCATCGAGCCGCCGCTCGTCGCGCCGGCCCCGATCACCGTGTGGATCTCGTCGATGAACAGGACTGAGCCGGCCGTGTTCTCCAGTTCCTTGAGAACCGCCTTCAACCGCTCCTCGAAGTCGCCGCGATAGCGGGTGCCGGCCAGCAATGCCCCCATATCGAGGGCGTAGATCGTTGAATCGTTCAGCACCTCCGGCACTTCGCCGTTGACGATCCGGCGCGCGAGGCCTTCGGCGATCGCCGTCTTGCCGACGCCCGGATCGCCGACATAGAGCGGGTTGTTCTTGGTCCGCCGGCACAGGATCTGCACCGTGCGCTCGACTTCGGCTTCCCGGCCGATCAGGGGATCGATCCGGCCGTCCTCCGCCTTGGCGTTCAGGTCGACGCAATAGGCGGCCAGCGCCTCCGTCCCCTGTTTGACGACCGCTTCGCCGCCGGCATCGTCGTCGGCGCCCTCCGGCGTGCGCGCATCGTCCTCGCCCGGCACCTTGGCTATGCCGTGGGAGATGTAGTTGACAGCGTCGAAACGCGTCATGTCCTGCTCCTGCAGGAAATAGACCGCATGGGATTCGCGCTCGGCGAACATGGCGACGATGACGTTGGCCCCGGTCACTTCCTCGCGCCCGGAGGACTGGACGTGAATTGCGGCGCGCTGGAGGACGCGCTGGAACCCGGCGGTCGGCTTCGCGTCTTCGTCCCGGTCCGTGACCAGGCCGGTCAATTCGTTGTCGACATAATCCGATACGTCGGCACGCAGCTTGTCGACATCGACGTTGCAGGCCCGCAGCACCGAAAGCGCATCCTGGTCCTCGACCAGCGACAACAGCAGGTGCTCCAGCGTCGCGAACTCGTGGCTGCGCTCGTTGGCCAGCGCCAGCGCCCGATGGAGGCTTCGTTCCAGATTCGATGAGAGCATCGCGCCCGCTTTCCGTTTCGCTCGGTATCTCTTTCGGATTCTACCCGATGGGGCGGCTGCCCCTCAGGCGGTCATTCCTTTTCCAGGGTGCATTGCAGCGGATGCTGGTGCTTGCGCGCCAGTTCCATGGTCTGGTTCACCTTGGTCTCCGCAATCTCGTAGGTATAAACGCCGCAGACGCCCACACCGCGCTGATGGACGTGAAGCATGATACGGGTCGCCTCCTCGCGGCTCTTGCCGAAATAACGCTCCAGCACATGGACGACGAATTCCATGGGCGTGTAATCGTCGTTCAGCATCAGCACCTTGTAGAGCGCCGGCTTCTTCGTGCGCGTCTTCGACCGGACAATAACGCCGGTCTGACCGTCTTCGCTGTTACGATCCCTGTCGCTCATTCCGGGTCACTCATATCGGGCCGCTCACTCCCTCTCGTTAACGCCTGCTTCCCGGCTCCGGGTTCCCCTCTTGCCGCCCGCGGGCGGCCCGGAACGGGTTCGGACTTTAAGGTAGGGAATGATAGGGCAAAGCAAAGTCTCCGGTGAAGATCGAATTTGGCGTCGGCCGGTCGCGGAAAATCGAAAATCCCCCGGTCAAGGAAATTTTGACATTTCTCTCCGATGCGTCTATGTTAGGATTTCTATCCGGTAGGCGAGATAAGCCTGGCGCAGGAACGGCTGATCGGCCGTGGCGGAAATATTCGCCGAAAGCTGCGTAACCGATGCGGAGTGCGGGGAGAGTAATCATGCCGTGACGCTGCCGAGGGCAGCGGCAGGCAGACCGCGGACTGGTGCATTACGGTTGGGAGCCGGAACAGTTTCATGGATGAGACGGGCTTGACAGCCTTGAGACCGGCGCGCGATCCCGAATTGCGCACCGGAGCGGGAATGCGTTCCGCCTGGCGCGTCGCCGCTGCCGTTTGCCTGGCAGCCGGCCTGACCGCAACGGCAGCGGGAGAACCGGCGCGGGCCTATACAAAATCCTCGATAACGATCGATGCCCGCACCGGCCTCGTGCTCCAGTCGCACAACGCGAACGCCAGCCACCCGCCCGCTTCGCTCAGCAAGCTGATGACGCTGTACCTGACGTTCGAAGCTCTGTCGCGTGGCCGGTTCGGCTGGAATACGAGGGTGCGGATTTCCCGCTATGCCGCCAGAAGGCAACCGTCGAAGCTTTACCTGCGCACTGGGCAGCGCGTCCGGATCCGCGACCTGGTCTATGCAACCGCCATCAAATCGGCGAACGACGCTGCAGCCGCGTTGGCGGAGAAAATCGCCGGCAGCGAGCGCCGGTTTGCCAGGCTCATGACGCAGCGTGCGCGCCAGCTTGGCATGCGTCGCACCGTTTTCGGCACGGCCTCCGGCCTGCCGGCCCGCGGCCAGCGCACCACGGCGCGCGATATGGCGATCCTCGCCCGGTCCCTGATCCACCACTATCCGCAATACACGAAGGTGTTCTCGACCCGATATTACAGATACGGCAGACGTTCCTTCCGCAACACGAACCGGTTGCTTCGGTCGCATCCCCACGTCAAGGGGATGAAGACGGGCTATACGCGGCGCGCACGCTACAATCTCGTGACCAGCGCCCATAACGGAAAAGTCCATCTGATTACGGTCGTCCTGGGCGCGCGGACATCCAATCACCGGTACTGGAAGACCAAGCGCCTCCTCGCCGGAGGATGGCGCACGGCGCACAGTTCGGCATACCTGCGCAAGAGACCGCAGGGTTACGTTCGTATCGCAATGCGCAGCAGCGTCGGCGGCAAACCGGCCGTAAAGACGGCAAAGAAACCGGGTGCGGCGTCGCACACCGGCAGACTCAAGCAGGTCGCGGCGCTGCCGAAGAAACGGCCGGAGAAGCCGCGGGTCGGCCTGTCCCTCACGTCGTCGGCGGTTGCCGCGCCTCGCCCTGCGGCGGCCCGGCGGCCTATCGAGCAGCCGGCCAAGGGTTTGAAATCGCGCCGGCGCTACGTTCACGGCGTCCAGGTCGGCGCATTCTACCGCCGGCACCAGGCGCAATCGGCGGTTCGGCGGGCGATACGGGCGCTGCCGCACAGCTATCGGCGCCAAGCGAACGGGGCGATCGTCCGGTTGCGCGGACGCAAGCGCACCTTCTACGTCGCCCGGTTGATGGGTTTCGGCCTGCGCCAGGCACAGCGCGCCTGCAAGACCGTGCGGCGGCGAGGCATCGATTGCGTGCCGGTCTCGGTCAGGTTCGCAGTCGCCAAACCCAAGCCGCAGACCGTTACCGTTCGCCGGAGCAAATCGAAGTCCCGGTTTGGCATTCAAGTCGGCGCCTTCACCGAATACCGGCGGGCTAAGCGTGGCCTCACCCAGGCGCAGAAGGTATTGCCCAACCGCCTGGCGCGCGGAACGGGCGCCCATATTATGACCCGGCGCAACCGGTCCAACCGGGCGATCTACCGGGCCCGCATTACCGGCCTCTCCTTCAGCCAGGCCCGCGAAGCCTGCACGATCCTCAAGCGACGCAGCCTCAACTGCATGGCGATTGAGCTCCCGGCGCGGGGCTGAGTCGGCCGAGCCAGGCTTGGCGACACCGGCTGAGTTCTTCCCTGGCGGCCGCCGCCATCGCCACCCTTGCCGTGGCCAGGAACTCCGGCCGCCAATGCCGCCGCCAGATATCGAAACTCCATTGGCCCGCTTCGAGCGGCAGCGCCGCGGTGGCGATGTAGACCCAGGCGGCCGCGCTTCGGCCTCCTGCGATGCTCAGCGGTTCCAGAGCAACGCGATAGTATGAGCCGTCATCTTCGAAGAAGCTGACTCGTGCGGCGGCATCGAAAGATACCCCGCGCACCAGCACACCCGGCGTTTCTGCGCCTCGCTGCGCAACGATGGCCGGGAAACGTCCCCGTTCGACCGGGGCACACCGGTAACCCTCCAGCGTCGCCGGCTCCGCCGTCTCGGCGGATTCTCCGGGACCGAACACAATCCGGCGAACCCCGGCGTCGCGAAGTGTGCCGTAGAAGAAGAAATCGATCGCCACGGCTCTCTCAGCCGGTCATGGCCTCCAGCGGCCGGCCGATAGAAGAGTAGCGGAAGCCGGCCTCGGCCATCTCCTGCGGATTGTAGATGTTGCGGAAGTCGATGAATACCGGCGCATTCATAAGCGCTTTTACCCGGTCCAGGTCGAGGTTCCGGAACTGGTTCCATTCCGTGAGGATCACCACTGCATCGGCGTCGAGCAGGGCATCGTAGGCGCCGTCGCACCAGGTGACGTCTGGAAGCAGCGGGCCGGCCTCGGACATGCCTTCCGGATCGTACGCGCGGATGGCGGCGCCGGCTTCCTGCAACATCGGCACGATATCCAGGCTCGGGCTTTCCCGCATGTCGTCGGTATTCGGTTTGAAGGTGACTCCGAGAATCGCGATGGTCCGGCCGTTCACGTCGCCGCCGCAGGCGTCGATCACCCGCTGCGCCATCGCACGTTTGCGCCTGGTGTTGATATCGGTCACGGCCTCGACGATGCGCAGCGGCGCTTCCTTGTCCCGCGCTGTCCTGATCAGCGCGAGCAAGTCTTTCGGGAAGCAGGATCCGCCGTAACCCGGCCCGGGATGCAGGAATTTCGGGCCGATCCGCCCGTCCAGCCCTATACCGCGCGCAACCTGGTGGACATCGGCGCCGACCATTTCGCACAGGTCCGCAATCTCGTTGACGAAGGTGATCTTGGTCGCCAGGAACGCATTGGCGGCATACTTGATCAACTCGGAAGTTTCCCGGCGTGTGAAAAGGATGGGGGTCTCGATCAGGTACAGCGGCCGGTACAGTTTGCGCATGACATCGCGCGCGCGCATGCTGCCGGTGCCGATCACGACCCGGTCGGGCCGCATGAAATCGGTAATCGCAGAGCCTTCGCGCAGAAATTCCGGATTCGACGCAACGTCAAATTCGGCAGCGGGATTCACCTCGCGGATTATCGCTTCGATCTCGCGGCCGGTGCCGACCGGCACCGTCGACTTGGTGACGACGACGGTATAGCCGCGGATCGCCTTGGCGATCTCCCGGGCGGCATCGTAAACATAGCTGAGGTCGGCATGGCCGTCGCCGCGCCGCGACGGCGTGCCGACAGCGATGAAGACCGCGTCGGCGCCTGCGACAGCGTCCTCAAGATCGGTCGCGAACCGCAGGCGGCCCGCTTCGACATTTCGTGCAAGCAGTTCTTCGAGACCCGGTTCGTATATCGGCATTTCGCCGTTGCGCAGCATTGCGATTCTGGACGCGTCCTTGTCGACACAGACGACATCCGTTCCGAACTCGGAAAAACCGGCAGCGGACACAAGACCGACGTAACCGGCTCCGATCATGGCAATTTTCATTCAGGCTCTCCGGTACGGCTGCGGCGGGCCGCCGGGTCCAGCAAGGCGTGCAGCCGTTCGCCTATGCCTTCGAAATCCGGCCGGATCAGCGCGTAAGCGACATTCGCCATCAACCAGCCCTGGCGGTCGCCGCAGTCGAAGCGCATGCCCTCGAACCGGAAGCCGAAGACCGGCTGCCTGCCGATCAGCGTGGCGATGGCGTCGGTCAACTGGATTTCGCCGCCCGCCCCCGGTCCTCCGCCTTCCAGCGCCGTGAAAACCTCCGGCTGCAAAATGTAGCGGCCGATGATCCCCAGGGTCGACGGCGCATCTGCGGGCAACGGTTTTTCCACCAGCCCCCGAACTTCGGCCAGGCCGCCGGGCAATTTTTCGTCGGCGCCGATATCGAGAATGCCGTAACGGTCCGTCCGGTCCGGCGGGATGGTCTCCACGGCCAACAGGTTGCACCCGCCCTTGCCGTAGCGCACGATCATCTGGGCAAGACAACCCGGCGCAGCCTGCACGAGATCGTCCGGAAGAATCACGGCGAACGGTTCGTCGCCGACGAATTTCCTGGCGCACAGGACGGCATGGCCCAGCCCCAGTGGCCGGTCCTGATACGCAAAGTCGAACTGCACTCCGTCCGGCAGGATTGCAGCCACCCGGTCGCTTTCCGCCTTCTTGCTTTGCGCCTTGAGCGTCTCCTCGAGTTCGGTGTCCGACCCATAATGGCGCTCCAGCATCGTGTCGCGCCGGGACGTTACGAAAATCATGTGGGTCACGCCGGCGTCCGCCGCTTCGGAGACTGCATAGTCGATCAACGGCCGGTCGACGACCGGCAGCAATTCCTTGGGCACGGCTTTGGTCGCCGGGAGGAAGCGCGTTCCGAGTCCGGCGACGGGAATAACGGCTTTGCGGATCGGTTTCGGCATGGGTTGGATCGAAGCTGGAGGGCTCCTGCACGAGTCCGGCCAGTGCGGAAGCGCGGCGTTTGCAGCACGAAATCCGGTGCGAGACCACGCGCCAAAATGCGCGTCCGCGCCGATTTCGGCGCCGCCTCGGGCGGGGGACTACTCGCCGAGCAGGACTTCCCTGGCCTGGTTGAGCTTCGCCGCCAGCCAGTCCGAACCGCCATGGTCCGGGTGGTGCTTGCGCATCAGGTCACGATGGGCGCGCCGGATCTCATCGTCGCTTGCGGACTCGTCCAGTCCCAGGACGGATAAGGCCTCGGCGCGGTCCATGGGGCCGGAACTGCCCTGTCCGGCGCGATGGATATTGCGCCATTCCGGCCACATCCGGTCCAGATAGGCCTCGATGAGCCGGGCGGACTGGGCATCGTCGCGGGCGCATTCAGCCAACAGGACCATGAGGTCGTCCCGGTCGAGCGATTCGACCCTGGAACCGGCATAGCTGCCGGCAAGGACGTCGCCGGTGATTCCGCCGGTCGAGTGATCGAGCTGCAATTTGAGCCAGGGCGTTTCGACTTCGGAGACACCCTTTTCCGGCTTCTTGAAATTCCACGGCATTGTGCCGCCCATCAGGTAAATGACCAGGGCGGCGCCGAGGCCGAGCACACCCCACAGCAGCTTGCCGGTAAACAGGCCGAACAGGCCGAACAGGCCGGCGCAGGCAATCGCAATGCCGCGCAGCAGCCGGACGACCTGTCCGACGCTCGCCTGGGGCAGCGAAAACAGCAGAAGAATGGCCGCCGCGATCAGGGCAACGCCGAGCAGGAACCAGCCCATCTAGCCGCCGCTGCCGCCGATCTGACGGGTGATCTGCAGGACCGGGCCGCTGCGGCCGGCGGAATAGTCTTCCAGCGCCGGCCGGCCGCCTGCGGCATAGACTGCGACGGCAGCGAGCAGTTCGCGCAGCTGCCTCGCGCTCCCGGCATCGAACCGGCAGCAGGCGCCGCCGGTCAGGCGGGCGAACTGGCGGAAAGCCAGCGTCGCATCGGGATTGTCCCCTTCCTGGAACAGGAACGCCTTGGTGCCCAGCAAGCCGAGCCGGCCGGCCAGGTCGCAGACTGGATCGATCGATTCCTCGAACGCGTCGCCGACGATGATGAGCGCGCCGACCGCCTGGGATCCGGCTTCCTTTATCGCATGTTTGAACACCCGTCCGATCTGGGTCCGACCGCCCAGGCAGCGCACTCTGACCATCCGGTCGACAAGTTCGCCGGAAGACGTCAGCCAGCGTGTCGCCCGGCATTCGCCGATGCCGCGGTAGAAAACGAGCTGGACCTCCAGCCCGCCCAACGCATCGGTTTCGGCAAACATCTCCGCCTGGATATCGCAGGCAATGTCCCACGTCGGTTCGCGGCTGGCCGTGGCATCCATGGCGAAAATGAGCCGGCCGCGTCCTGCGCCTGCTGCCGGGGCCTGCGCCATCGATTGCAGGAAGGCGTCAACCTCGCTGGCGGTCCGCGATTCGGGCAGCGCCCGGCCGCGCGACGTGACGGATTTTCCCATGATCGATCCGCTGGTGTGCTGCGTTTCGTAGATAGGAGTCGGCCAATCCTGCGTCCAGTCTCGCACCGCGATTGCGAGACGCCAATCCACAACGGTCGGCTAGCTGCGCTGCCGCCGAACCAGACGCAGCACGATAATCAGCAACACGGCGCCGAGAAAGGCGGCGAACAGGTGGCCGATCGGCAGCGGGCCGATCTGGTACCCCTCGATCCGGATATCAATCTGGCGAAACAGCATGATGCCGATGAAGGAACCGATCACGCCGACGATCATCGTGCCGCCGAAACTCAGGGCCCGGACACGCAGCAGAGCGGCGGCAAGCCAGCCCGCGACCCCGCCGATAACAACTATGACGACTATCTGGTCGACACTGCCGATCAAATGCACCATCTCCTGAGTATGAAAACCGGCCCCGCGGCAAATAGAAGGCGTTTCCGGATCCGGACGGGCCCGCCACCGCTTCGGGAATGGCGGCTAGCACGGCCGGACTGTCATGGCTACAGGGCACCGCGCCGCCGGACCGAATTGGCGCGGAAGCCTGCGCAATCCGACCGATGAACCTGTTCGATCACCCCGAATTTTCCGGCCACGAGCAGGTGGTCTTCAACCGCGACGACGTTACCGGCCTGCGCGCGATCATTGCGATTCACAACACAAACCGGGGTCCCGCGCTCGGTGGCTGCCGTATGTGGCCTTACGCCGACGAAGCGGCGGCGCTGGAAGACGCACTGCGGCTGTCGCGCGGCATGACCTACAAGGCGGCGATGGCCGGTCTCGACCTCGGCGGCGGCAAGGCTGTCATCATCGGCGATGCCAGGACAGACAAGACCGGCAACATGATGAAGGCGTTCGGCCGGGCGGTCGACCGCCTGAGCCGGCGCTACATCACCGCCGAGGACGTCGGCACGACTGTGGCCGATATGGATACCATCAAGACAGTGACAGACCATGTCGTCGGTGTAACCGGCGGCGCCGGCGATCCCTCCAACTCGACCGCGCACGGCGTCTATATCGGCATCCTGGCAGCGGTGCGCCACAAGCTGGGCCGGGACACGCTCGATGGATTGCATATCGCAGTCCAGGGCGTCGGCCATGTCGGGCGCTTCCTGTGCGACCGGCTTCACAAGGCCGGCGCCCGGCTCTCCGTTACGGACATCGACCTGGCCGCCCTGGAACGGGCGGAACGTGAATTCGGCGCAACGGTCGCCGCACCCGACGAGATTTACGGGCTCGATTGCGATCTGTTCGCACCCTGTGCCCTGGGCGCCGTCGTGAACGACGATACGCTGCCGCGCTTGAAATGCCCGATCGTCGCCGGATCGGCGAACAACGTTCTGGACGAGGCGCGCCACGGCGCGGATTTGCGCCGCGCCGGCATCCTCTATGCGCCGGATTATGTCATCAATGCCGGCGGCCTGATCGACGTGGCGCGCTTTGCGCTCGGTTTCGATATCGAGTCGGCGCGGGGCAAACTGCGCCAGATCGACGGCACGTTGATGGAAATTTTTTCCCGCGCCGACGCCGAGGACCGCCCGACCGCCGAGGTCGCGGACGCGATCGCCGAAGAACGGTTCCTGTAGGCTACCGGCCCGGCGGACGGGCTACAGCAGTCCCAAATTCCGCAGTTCCGTGGCCATTTCGGGCGGCGGCTCCTCCGGAATTGCACCACTGGGCGCATCGGGCGGGGCGTCGGCAGCCTCAAGATAGCGCCAGCCCTGATGCGGCCGGCGCGGCTGTAGTTCTGTCCGCATCAGCACCGGGTCGAGGTGGATACGGCAGAAGCGGCCGCGTGCCGCGCTCGATCGCCGCTCCAGATCGGCAATCCGCTGCCGGACGCGGACGAAACCCTTGACGACCCAGTAAATTGAGCCACCACCGAGAATCTCGTCGGCCCGGCGCGGAAAGTGGCGGGTTTCGTGATACAGGGCGCCGGTCCGCGCGAGGCGGATGCTCTGCCAGCGGGCCAGCGAATCGACCGAGGTGCTGCCGACGGACAGTTTCAGAAGATGAAGCGCCATTGGCCTTTCAGGCAGCTTTCCGGCCGGCAAAGGCCTGGGCGACCCGCGACGCAGGCGTACGGTCCAGCCAGCCGGTGATGAAAGCGCCGGTCTCCGCGACCGCATCCAGATCGACACCGGTCTCCATGCCGAGGCCGTCCAGCATGTAGATCAGATCCTCCGTCGCCAGATTGCCCGCCGCGCCAGGCGCGTAGGGGCAGCCGCCGAGCCCGGACACGGAGGAATCCGCCACCCGGACGCCCCGGTCCAGGCAGGCCAGCGTATTGGCGAGCGCCTGGCCGTAGGTATCGTGGAAATGGATGCCGATGGCGTCGAGCGGCATGGCCTCCGCCACACGATCGACCAGGGCCGCAGCCTTGAACGGCGTGCCCACGCCGACGGTATCGCCCAGCGAAACCCGGTAGCAGCCCATCGCGTGGAGCCGGCCGCACAGGTCGGCGACAATGCCGGGATCGATTTCCCCCTCATAGGGACAGCCGAGGACGGTCGAGACATAGCCCTGGACCCTGACGCCGGCTTCCTGCGCCGCCATGCAGACCGGCCGAAAGCGGTCCAGGCTTTCTTCGATGGTGCAGTTGGTGTTGCGCTGCGAAAAAGTCTCGGAGGCCGCCGCAAACACGCCGACTTCGCTCACCTTGACAGCGGTGGCGCGCTCGAAGCCCCTCATGTTCGGCGTCAGCGCCGGATAGGTCACGCCGTCCCGGCGCTCGATCCGGCGGAAAACCTCCTCGGAATCGGCCATCTGCGGCACCCATTTCGGTGAGACGAACGCCCCGGCCTCGACAGCCGGCAGGCCGGCGCGGGCCAAACGCTCGATCAGGTCGACCTTGATGTCCGTGGGCACCGTCTGGGGCTCGTTCTGCAGCCCGTCGCGCGCGCCGACCTCCTGAACCCGGACGTAGCGGTCCCCCCGCCCCTTCGCAGCACCCATCGCTCAGGACTCCTTCCGTTCGAAATCGACCAGTTGCGCGCCTTCCTCGACCTGGTCGCCGGCAGCGTAGTGGATTGCGCTCACCGTGCCGTCGCCGGGCGCGACGATCGTTTGTTCCATCTTCATCGCCTCCAGAACAAGGATCGGCTCGCCGGCTTCGACAAGGGCGCCGGATTCCGCCATCACCCGGATCACCTTTCCGGACATCGGCGCGACCAGCCTGTCGTCGGCCTCCTCCAGTTCGGCAATTGCGGCGAGCGGATCGACCCGGTCGAATACGGTCCGGCAACCGTCGATCCATACGGCGACGGTTTCGTCATCGACATAGGCGCCGACGACCGACCGGAGGTCCCCGACCTGTACGCGGATGCGGTCGCCGGCCCTTGCCGCCGAACACGCCGTGGAGCCGGAGGGAAGCCCGAGCACATAGCCGGCATCTTCATAAGCAACCGGAACGACATATCCGGTTCCGTTGTGCGACAGCCGGATATCGTGGCGGCCGGTATCGTTGAGCCGCCAGCCGTTGACCAGTTGCCAGGGCGACCGGGGCTCGGCCGAGGACGAGGCGGCGGCAACGGCCCTTTCCTGCCGGTCGAGTTCGATCGCGAGCGCGGCGCAGGCCAGCGCGTCATCGCCCGGCGAAGCGTCCTGCGGCTGGAGCGCATCGCCATGCGCCTCGATAAATCCGGTATCAAAGTCACCTTCGGCAAATGAAGAATGCCCGATAACCCGCTGAAGATAATCGCGATTGCTATCGAGGCCGATGACTTCCGTCTGCGCCAGCGCACGCTCCAGCCGGCGCAGGGCAGCGGCCCGGCCGTCCGGGCTCCAGGCGATCAGCTTAGCGATCATCGGATCGTAATGGACCGTCACGCTGTCGCCCTCCCGCACGCCGGAATCGCAGCGGATGCCGCTGCCCTTGGGCAGGCGCAAGTGTTTGAGCGTGCCGGTCCGGGGCAGGAAATCCCGGTCCGTGTCTTCGGCGTACAGGCGCACCTCGATGGCATGGCCGGCGATGGCCAGGTCTTCCTGCGCCAGCGGCAGCTCTTCTCCTGCGGCCACCCGCAACTGCCATTCCACAAGGTCCTGCCCCGTAATCATCTCGGTCACCGGATGCTCGACCTGCAGGCGGGTATTCATCTCCATGAAATGGAAGTCGCCGCCGGCGCCGACGATGAACTCGACGGTGCCCGCCCCTTCGTACCCGATGGCTTTCGCGGCATTGACGGCGGTTTCACCCATCTCTGCCCGTCGCAAATCCGTCATGCCCGGCGCGGGCGCTTCTTCGACCACTTTCTGGTGCCGCCGTTGGATCGAACAGTCGCGCTCGAACAGATGGACCGCGTTGCCGTGGCTGTCGGCGAAAACCTGGATTTCGATATGGCGCGGCGATTCGACAAAACTCTCGATCAGCATGCGCTCGTCGCCGAAGGCTCCCGCCGCCTCGCGCCGGGCGGATTCGAGGGCGGCGGCAAAATCCTCCGCACGGTCGACCCGGCGCATCCCCTTGCCGCCGCCGCCGGCCGATGCCTTTATCAGCACCGGAAAGCCGATCCGGGCGGCTTGTGCCGCCAGTTCGCCCGGATCCTGGGCGTCGCCGTGATAGCCCGGAACGACCGGCACTTTCGCCTTTTCCATCAAGGCTTTGGCGGCGCTTTTCGATCCCATCGCCCGGATCGCACCGGCCGGCGGACCGATGAACTTTATTCCGGCTGCCACGCACGCCTCGGCAAAGTCCGCATTCTCCGAGAGGAAACCATAGCCCGGATGAATCGCCTCGGCTCCGGACTGCCGCGCCGCCTCGATGATCCGTTCCACGACCAGGTAACTCTCCGCCGCCGGGGCCGGCCCGATGCGGACCGCCTTGCCGGCCTGCTGCACATGCAGCGCGCCGGCGTCGGCATCCGAATGCACGGCGACGGTTTCGATACCCATCCGGCGCGCCGTGCGGATCACGCGGCAGGCGATCTCTCCGCGGTTGGCGATCAGAATGCGGTCGAACATGCCAGCGCCTTCAGTCCCGGCTCTGCCAGGCCGGCTTGCGCTTCTCCAGGAAGGCGCCCGCCCCTTCCCTGCCCTCGTCGGTCGCGCGGATGTCGGCAATCAGGCGCGAGGTCCAGTCGATCAGGTCGTCGTCCACCGTCCGGTCGCTGACCCGGAAGACCAGATCCTTGCTGATCGCCTGCGCCTTCGGCCCGCCGAGCAGCAGCAGGTCGACGAATTCCCGGCCCCTGGCCTCCAACTCCTCCGGCCCGGCGACCGTATGAACCAGGCCAATTTCCCCGGCCCGCGCGGCATCGAAGACCTCGGCGGTCAGGAAATAGCGCCGGGCGTGGCTCTGGCCGATCTTGCGCACCACATAAGGGCTGATGGTCGCCGGCGTCAGGCCGAGCCGCACTTCCGACAGGGAGAATTTGGCGGCGCTGCTCGCGATCGCGATATCGCAGCAGGCGACCAGGCCGACGCCGCCGCCGAAGGCATGGCCGTTCACGAGGCCGAGCACCGGCTTGGGCAGGCCGTTCAGCAGCTTCAGCATCCGGCCGAGCCGGCCGCTGTCGGCGTAGTTCTCCTCCACCGAATAGCCGGCCGTCTCGCGCATCCAGGCCAGGTCGGCGCCGGCGCAGAATCCCTTGCCCTTGCCGGTCAGGATGACAGCCCGCACCGCCTCGTCCGCGCCGACCGTTTCGACTGCTTCCGTAAGGTCGCGAATGAATGCCGCGTTCATGGCATTGCGGACTTCAGGCCGATTCAGCGATATTCGCGCGACGCCGCGGCTGTCGGTCTCGATCAGGACGGGTTTTTCCTCGTTCATTCGCCGCTTCCCCTACATCCGGAACACGCCGAAGCGCGTTTCCTCGACCGGCGCGTTGAGCGCGGCGGAAAGCGCCAGCGCCAGCGTCATCCGCGTATCGACCGGGTCGATCACACCGTCGTCCCACAGCCGCGCCGAGGCGTAATAGGGATGGCCCTGGTGTTCGTACTGTTCGCGGATCGGCGCCTTGAAGGCTTCCTCTTCGTCGCCCGTCCAGGACCCGCCGCCGGCTTCGATGGCGTCGCGCCGGATGGTCGACAGCACACTCGCCGCCTGCTCGCCGCCCATGATCGAGATTCGGCCGTTCGGCCACATCCACAGGAACCGGGGCGAATAGGCCCGGCCGCACATGCCGTAGTTTCCCGCGCCGTAGCTGCCGCCGATGATGAGCGTGAATTTCGGCACCTTCGTCGTCGCGACCGCGGTCACCATCTTGGCGCCGTCCTTGGCGATGCCGCCGGCCTCGTACTTCTGCCCGACCATGAAGCCGGCGATATTCTGCAGGAAAATCAGGGGGATGCCGCGCTGGCTGCACAGTTCGATGAAATGGGCGGCCTTGAGCGCTTCCTCGGAATAGAGAATGCCGTTGTTGGCGACGATGCCGACCGGATAGCCCCAGATCCGGGCGAAGCCGCAGACCAGCTGCGTGCCGTAGAGCTGCTTGAACTCGTCGAGGTCGCTGCCGTCGACGATTCGGGCGATAACCTCGCGCACCTCGTAGGGCTTTTTCACGTCGTCGGGAATCAGGCCGTACAGCTCTTCGGGATCGTAAAGCGGCTCGACCGGCTGGCTGAGCGTCGTCGTCATTGGTTTGGAGATGTTCAAATCGGCCACGATGCGCCGCGCCATCGCCAGCGCGTGATGATCATTGTGCGCGTAGTAGTCGGTAACGCCGGAGGTCCGGGAATGGACATCGGCGCCGCCCAGGTCCTCGGCACTGACGACCTCGCCGGTCGCCGCCTTGACCAGTGGCGGCCCCCCGAGAAAGATCGTGCCCTGCTCCTTGACGATGATCGCCTGGTCGGACATCGCCGGCTGGTAGGCGCCGCCGGCGGTGCAGGAGCCCATGACGACGGCGATCTGCGGGATGCCCTGCGCCGACAGGTTGGCCTGGTTGTAGAAGATGCGCCCGAAATGGTCGCGGTCGGGGAAGACCTCGTCCTGGGTCGGCAGGTTGCCGCCGCCGGAATCGACCAGATAGATGCAGGGCAGCCGGTTCTGGAGCGCGATCTCCTGGGCCCGGACATGCTTTTTCACGGTGATCGGATGATAGCTGCCGCCCTTCACCGTCGCATCGTTGCAGACGATGATGCATTCCCGGCCCGAGACCCGGCCGATCCCGGTAATTATCCCGGCCGACGGCACGTTGCCGCCAAACATGCCTTGGGCGGCGAGCTGGCTGAGTTCCAGGAAGGGCGAGCCCGGATCGGTCAGGGTGCGCACCCTGTCCCGCGGCAGCAGCTTGCCGCGCGCCAGATGCCGCTCGCGCGCCCGCTCCGGCCCACCTCGCTTGATCGCTGCCACGGTCTCGCGCAGATCGGCGACCAGCGCCCGGTTGTGTGCGACGTTGGCCCGAAACTGCTCGGTACGGATATTCAGATTGGAACGGATAACCGCCACGGGGCCGGACCGGTCAGGAAAAGACGGCTCGTTTTAGAACAGGTTCCCGGCCGGCGGTAGCCGCGAATGGGAACGATCCTTCGAGACGAGCCTTCGCGACGCGGTCTTGCGGACCGCTCCTCAGCCTCTCCTCAGGATGGAGCTGAAAATCATGTGACCAACGCAACTCTTCATCCTGAGGAGGGGGTTGAGGAGGCGCGACAGCAGCCTGTCCTGAGCTTGTCGAAGGGCCGTCTCGAAACGCCCGTCTCGAAGGACGCTTACGCCTTTGCAGCGGCTTCGCGCTGCGACAGCATCATCAGCCACACTGTGGCGGCGAGCACGATCAGGAGCAGCGGCATCACGCCGATCGCCAGATTCTGCCAGCCGTAGAACTGCAACGTCACCCCGGAGAAGAAAGTCGCCGTCGCAACGAAGCCGAACACGAGAAACTCGTTGAGCGCCTGGGTCTTGGCGCGCTCGGCGAGCGTGTAGGTCTCGGTGAGCAGGGTGGTCGCGCCGGTATAGAGGAAGTTCCAGCCGACTCCGAGCAGCAGCAGCGAGATCAGGAAATTCTCGAAGGCGATGTCCGCCATCGCGATGGCAAGGCAGGCGACGTTGAGCAGGCCGCCGATCAGCATGATGCGCTGGGCGCCGTAGCGCTTGATCAGGTGGCCGGTGAAGAAGGCCGGGACATACATGCCGAGGACGTGCCACTGGATGACGTGGGTCGCCTCGCCGAAGGTCAGGCCGCACATCTCCATCGCCTTGGGCGTCACCGACATCAGCAGCACCATGACGCCGTAGCCGATCACCCCGCCGGCGACCGCCAGCATGAATTTCGGCTGCCGGGCGATCTCGGCGAGCGGCCGGCCGCCGCGCAGGGCCATCCTGGGCGGCCGGGGAATCTGCACGGTGAGCAGGATCAGCATGATCGCCGCCTGGATACAGACGACACCGACATAGGCGCCGGCGTAAGTGACCGGCGCCAGCCAGTCGACCGAGTAGCGCGCCAGCGTCGGGCCGACGATGGCGGCGACAACCCCGCCGGCGAGGACCAGCGATATCGCCCGGCTGCGGAAGCTCTCCGGCACAACCTCGGCCGCCGCAAAGCGGTAGTACCACTGGAATCCGGTGGCGAAGCCGACCACCAGGCTGGCGAAACAGAACAGGGCGAAACTGCCCTCGTAGACCGCCAGTAGGGACAGGCCGGCGCCGATCGTCATGGCGGTGACCGCCAGCAGGAAGCCGTTGCGCCGGCCGATCCGCGCCATGATGAAAGACGCGGGAATCGTGAAGAAGGCCGAGGCGTACCACTGGATCGCGATGGGCAGCGCGAGCAGCGCCTTGTTCTCCGCCAGGCTGGCGCCGACCAGCGCGGACACCGTGACCAGCAGCATCATCGATGTGCTGGTCAGCGCCCAGCAGACGAACAGCAGGCCGATATTGCGTTTGTAGTACGGGAACTCGGCGGCGCCGGCGGCAGCCTGTGAGGCAGGAGATGCGGTCAAGGGGCGCTCTCGTTCCGGGAAGGTCGGCGATGCTCTATCATGGACAATACCGATCCGCTATGCGCCCGGCGCATCCGCACCCCCACGCCACGCCCTACTCCGCCGCGATGGCGCGGCTGACGATCATCCGCTGGACGTCGCTGGTGCCCTCGTAGATCTTGCAGACCCGGACGTCGCGCCAGAGGCGCTCGACCGGGAAATCCTGCAAATAGCCGTAACCGCCGTGGACCTGGATGGCGTCGGAACAGACCCGTTCGGCCATTTCGCTGGCGAACAGCTTGGCCATGGCGGCTTCCTTGAGGCAGGGAAGGCCGGCATCCTTGAGGCGCGCGACGTTGAGCGCCATCAGGTGCGCCGCCTCGATCTGCGTCGCCATGTCGGCGAGGCGAAAACCGACCGCCTGATGCTCGATAATGGGCTTGCCGAACGAGACGCGTTCTTTCGCATAGGCAACCGCGTATTCGTAGGCCGCGCGCGCCATGCCGATCGCCTGCGCCGCCACCCCGATTCGGCCGGCCTCCAGATTGGCGAGCGCGATCCGGTAGCCTTCGCCCTCCTGCCCGACCAGCAGGTCCGGCGTCGCCTCCATATCCTCCAGGATCAGCGCGCAGGTGTCTGACGAGCGCTGGCCGAGTTTCTCCTCCTTGCGCACAACCTTGTAGCCCGGCGTGTCGGTCGGCACGATGAAGGCGCTGATGCCGCGCTTGCCGGCCGCCGGATCGCTCACCGCGAATATCAGGTTGATGTCGGCCGTCGCGCCCGAGGTGATAAATTGCTTGGCGCCGTTCAGGACGTATTTGTTGCCCCGCTTCTCGGCCCGGGTCTTCAGGTTCGAGGCGTCGGAGCCGGCCTGGGGCTCTGTCAGCGAGAAGGCCGCGTTGATCTCGCCGCGCGCCAGCGGTTTCAGAAAGCGTTCCTTCTGTTCCGTCGAGCCGTAGCCGTGCAGCGCTGCGGCGACCGGCGAATTGTTGACGCTCATGACGGTCGAAACGCCTCCGTCGCCGCCCGCGATCTCCTCCATCGCCAGGACATAGGCGACGGTATCGGCGCCCGCCCCGCCCCATTCCTCCGGAATCGTCATGCCCATGAAGCCGAGCGCACCCATCTCGGCGAGCAGATCGCGCGGCGTTTCGCCGGTGCGGTCGCGCTCGGCCGCCGTCGGCGCCAGCCGCTCCTGCGCAAACTGCCGGGCGGTGTCCCGGATCATGATCTGGTCGTCGGTCAGCATGGTTCGTACCGGCACCGGTTCATGGGAACAGCCGTCCTTCGAGACGGCCATTTCGAGACGGCCCTTGCGGGCCTCCTCAATGGCCTCCTCAGGATGAAGCTGAAATTATAGGTCAACATGCTTCATCCTGAGGAGGGGCTGAGGAGCAGTGCGCAGCACTGCGTCTCGAAGCCCCGTCTCGAAGGGCGCCCCTACCACGGAATCCGGCTGCCATCATGGTTGATGAAGCTGCCGGTATCGCGGATGCCGACCTTGTCGATCACTTTCATCAGGCCGTCGACGCTCTGTCCGACCGTCAGCGATGCCGAGGAACCGCCCATATCGGTCTGCACCCAGCCCGGATGGACGACGATTGCCGTGACGCCCCGGTCCTTCAGGTCGTTCGAAAGGATCTTCATTGCCATGTTCAGGGCGGCCTTGGAGGTCCGGTAGGAATAGTTGTTGCCGCTCGCCTCGCTGATCGAACCCATCCGGCTCGAGATGTTGACGATCAGCTTGCGCTGCGAGCGCGCGACATTGGCGGCCAGCGCCTTCATCACCCGCACCGGCGCCACCGTATTGACCCGCAGCGTTTCCTCCAGGTCGCCGACGTCCAGCGTGTCGAAGGTCTCCCCGCGGCCCAGGAGAATCCCGGCATTGTTGATCAGGATGTCGATCGGCGTATCGCCCAGCAGGTCGGCGAGGGCATCGACATGCGCGTCGGAAGTGACATCGCAGGTGTGGATCGTCGCCGAGGCGCCGAGCGCGCGCAGGGCGTCGGCCTTGGCGAGATCGCGCACCGTCGCGTGAACGTGGGCCCCGCCGGCAGCGAAGCGGCGGGCGAATTCCAGGCCGATGCCGCGGCCGGCGCCGGTAATCAGGACATTGTTCATGGGGCGACCCTCTTCCGGACGGTGACTTCGATTTCGATCTTCATGCGCGGATCGATCAGGCCGGCGATCACGGCGGTCGCCGCCGGGCGCGCGGCGCCGAACCATCTGGCCAGCACCGGGGCGATTGCCGCCATGTCCGCCCGGTCGGTCACCGTGTATTGCACCCGGACGGTATCGGCGATCGAGGCACCGGCCTCGTCGAGAACCCGTTGGATATTACGGAATGTCTGTTCGGCCTGTTCGACGACATCGTCGGACATCTCGCCGGATTCGTAGTTCATGCCGGTCGTGCCGGCGACGAATACCCAGTCCCCATCGACCACGGCGCGGGAATAGGCAAAGTCGGCTTCCAGACGGGAGCCGGAAGAGATCATTCTGCGCATGACGCCTGCTTAGCGGCGTTCGGCAGCGAGGGGAATGGGCAATATTCCCGCCCCGGAATCGGCAACCGCGCGAATGCGGATGAGGCGCAGCGGACGCACCGGCAAGGGCGGACGGCTGACCCAGGGCCGGTCGCCGCGTACGTCCCTGTCGGTGCGGACAATCACCCGGTTATCGGAAAACCGGATGGCATGGCTCCCGTTGCGCATCAGGACCCGGCGGTCTATCGCCCAGCGCACGGCCGGGCATCGCCGCCGCACGTCGAATTTGGCAACGATCATGAAGGCGCGGCCGCAATCTTCCGCCAGGGCAGCCGGGTCGGTCGGGAAGGCGATCGACCGGCCGCCAAGCCGGTAGATGCAGCCGAGCGGGTCGCACCGCACCCGGCTCAGCCGGTCGCTGTGCCAGAACCGGGGCTGGCGCTGGGCCTCGCCCTCCCGCCAGACCTTTGCAATGAACCGGCCGCGCCGTGCCGACGACACGGCCAGCGCGCCATCCGCGGTGCGTGTGGCGACAAGCTGCCCTTCCGGCGAAATCAGGATGTCCGGGCGGGCGGCGAGCAGGCTGCTGGCGAGGCCGAAGGCGATGGCGGCTACGCCTGCAATCCGCCACGGTCGCTGCCAGATCGCCAGCCAGAGGCCGCCGGCGACGATCAATGCCATGCCCCAGGCCGGTGGAGCCGGCGCCAGCGCCAGCGCACCCGGCAGGCCGGATACGCCCTGGGCAACCCACAGCATCAGGTCGATGCCCCGGGCCATTAACCAGAGCGGTCCGGCCTCCAGCCCGAACGGCATGGCGAAGAGGGCCAGCAGCCCCATTGGCAGGACGAAAAAGGAAACGATAGGCACAGCCGCCAGGTTGGCGATCAGGCCGTACATCGCCAGCCGCTGGAAATGGAACAGGGCGAACGGCCCGGTCGCCGCGCCGGCAATCAGGCTTGTCGCGCCGATGCCGATCAGCGCTCGAAACGGCCGCGGCAGGCGTCGCGCCTCCGCTCGCAACCGCCGGTTCGACCAAGCCTCGTAGGCCGCGACCAGCGCCACGACCGCGGCGAAGGACATCTGGAAACCGGGTGTGGGCAGGCTCTCCGGCGTCAGCAGGAGCAGCACTGTCGCGGCCGCCGCCACCAGACGCATCGAAATCGCGACGCGGCCGACCAGGACGCCGATCATCACTACCGCCAGCATCAGGAATGCGCGCTGGGTCGGAATCGTCGCGCCTGTCAGCAACAGATAGGCGGCCGCGATCGCCAACGCGCCGATTGCTGCAATCTTTCGCGTCGGCCAGTGCAGGGCCGCGCCGGGCAGCAGCGCCAGCCCGAACCACAGGGCGAAGAAGGCGATGCCGGCGATCATGCCGATATGCAGGCCGGAAATGGCCAGCAGATGCGCCAGTCCGGCGTTGCGGATCGCCGCCATGGCGTCGGTCGATATCCCGCCGCGATGCCCGGTCAGCAGGGCGGTCGCGACAGCGCCGGCGTCGCCGGGCAGAACGGCCCCGATCCGCCGCATCGCGGTATCCCGCAGACGCTCGATTCGCGAATCGAGCCATCCGGCGCCGGCATTCCGGACCGGGATGGGCGCCGCGACCGCAAAACCGCTGGCGCCGACACGCTCGAAATAGGCCCGGCGCTGGAAATCCGCCGCACCCGGCGCAACCGGCGGCCGGACCGGCAACAGAACGGCGCGCATCGTTACGATCTGGCCGGGCCGCAGCCCGGTCCATCCGATGCGCACCGTCAGCCGCACCCGTGCCGGCGTCTCGGCCGCCACGAGCCGGCCGACGGTCAGATCGCCCAGGATTGCCCGCGCACCGTGCCGGACCGGATCGACGGCGATCACCCGTCCGGTCACAGTTACAGGGCCGATCTTCCGGCTGATCGCCGGCGCCTCGACGTTGTTGGTCCGTACCGCTCCGGCAGCGTAGCCGGTTGCGCAGAGCAAGAGCAGGAATGCCGGGAAGCGCAGGAATTCCCGGCGCCATACCGCCGCCAACACACCTGCGGCAAGTGCCGGCGGGACGAGCGCCCACGACATTGCCGGCTCGACCGATCCGTGGAAATAAAGAAAGACTCCGACACCGACGGCGACGGGCGACCAAAGCAGCCAGCGGTCCCGTTCGTCGGTCAGTAGTGCCGCCAGTATGGCGGCAAACGACCTTGCCGCACGACCGAACGCGCCGCCCGCCCCCTCCGGCTGGCAGCGCCACCTCCTGACCGTCTGGCCGATCCAGCCGGGGATCGGGCGCACTCCTCTTAACGTCCGTTCTTCTTGTTTTCCGGGCGCGTGCATGGCGACAGCGGCTGTGCTATGGCACGCACCCGTCCGGCCTGTTTCCACGCATCTGCCCGTACGACGCGCGGCGCTCTGGCCGTAGCCGCGAAATTTACATGAAGCCCCGATGACTGTCGTTACCCGTTTTGCCCCCTCGCCGACGGGCTTCCTGCATATCGGCGGCGCCCGGACCGCCCTGTTCAACCTGCTCTTCGCCCGGCGGCATGGCGGGCGGTTCCTGCTGCGCATCGAGGATACGGACCGGGCGCGTTCGACCGAGGCGGCCAAGCAGGCGATTCTGGACGGCCTGGACTGGCTCGGCCTGGAATGGGACGGCGCGCCTGTCTACCAGTCCGACCGCCTCGAGCGGCATGCCGCCATCGCCCTTGCGATGCTGGACGCCGGCCGGGCCTATCGCTGCTATTGCAGTCCGGAAGAACTGGCGGCGATGCGCGAAGTTGCGCGCAAGCGCGGCAGCGGGCGGCTCTATGACGGCACCTGGCGCGACCGCGACCCTGCCGAGGCGCCGAAGGGCGTCGCGCCGGTCGTGCGCCTGCGAATGCCGCTGGATGGCGAGACCGTCATCGACGACGCGGTTCAAGGCCAGGTGACGGTGCGCAACGACCAGCTCGACGACATGGTCCTGCTGCGCGCAGACGGTACGCCGACCTACATGCTGTCGGTCGTCGTCGACGACCATGACATGGAAATCACCCATATCGTGCGCGGCGACGACCACCTGACAAACGCATTTCGCCAGAGTCAGATTTACCGGGCCATGGACTGGGAAGTTCCGGCCTTTGCGCATATCCCGCTGATCCACGGGCCGGACGGCGCCAAACTGTCCAAGCGGCACGGCGCGCTGGGCATCGAGGCATATCGGGACCTGGGCTTTCCCCCGGAAGCGGTATGCAACTATCTCTCCCGGCTCGGCTGGAGCCATGGCGACGACGAGATTTTCTCCATGACGCAGGCGGCGGACTGGTTCGATCTGAACGATATCGGCAGGTCCCCGGCCCGATTCGACCTGGCAAAGCTGACCAGCGTCAGCGCACGCTACATCCGGGACATGCCGGATGGCCGGCTCGCCGAGACGGTTGAGCCCCTGGTCGCCGAACGTCTCGGCGCGCCGCTCTCGGAAATTCAGCGCGGGCGGCTGAATACCGGCCTGCCGGGCTTGAAACCCAGGGCGAAGACGCTGACCGATCTGGCGGAATCCGCCCTTTTCTACTGCCGGCCCCGGCCGCTGGAGCAGGACGCCAAAGCGGCGAAATTGCTGGACGACGCCGGCAAAGACCGACTGGCGCTCAGCCGCGCAGCGCTTGCCGGTTTGGAAACCTGGTCCGCGGCAAGTGCCGAAGCGGAGATCCGCGCCGCTGCCGAAGCCTCCGGCGAAAAGTTGGGCAGCCTCGCGCAGCCGCTGCGCGCGGCGCTCACCGGCAGCACGGTCTCACCGGGAATTTTCGAAGTTCTGGATGTGCTCGGCCGGGCCGAGAGCCTCGGGCGAATCGACGATATTCTGAAGCCGACCGCCGGTTGAACCGCGCCGCTGCCGTCCCAACGCTTTCGGGCCCGGCGCTTTCCTGCCCGACGTTGCATTTGCCCAAGCGGGCCCGACGGTCTATTTTCTGCTTGATGTTGCGCTGCACCACGGCCTTGTCCGGGCCTTGCGCACGGACATGTTGAACACCCTCGCGGCAGCGCCGGGAACGACCGCAAACAGGATGCCGGGAGCACCATGAACGATATGTCCGAAACAGCTGGCGGCGCCACCGCACAAACCCTTACTGTGACCGACAACGCGACCGGCCGAACGCTTGAACTGCCGGTGCGGCACGGCACGGAAGGCCCGCGGGTTGCGGACATCCGCCGGCTCTACAGCGATCTGGGCATATTCACGTACGATCCGGGCTTCACCGCCACCGGCAGTTGCGAATCCAAAATCACCTTTATCGATGGCGACGAAGGCGTTCTGCTGCACCGCGGCTATGCCATCGAGGACCTGGCCGAGCACAGCGATTTCCTCGAAGTCTGTTTCCTGCTGCTCTACGGTCATCTGCCCGACAAGGCGGAAAAGGAGGATTTCGAGCAGACCATTTCCATGCACACGATGGTCCACGAGCAGATGCGCACCTTCTTCAGCGGGTTCCGCCGCGACGCGCATCCCATGGCGATCATGGTGGGTGTGGTCGGCGCCATGTCGGCCTTCTATCACGACAGCACCGATATCGACGATCCGTACCAGCGCATGGTCGCTTCGCACCGGCTGATCGCCAAGATGCCGACCATCGCGGCGATGGCCTACAAATACTCGATCGGCCAACCCTTCATGTATCCGCGCAACGAACTGCGCTACGCGGAAAACTTCCTGCACATGACGTTCAACGTGCCGTGCGAGGACAAGGCGGTCTCGCCGGTCCTGGCCCGTGCCATGGATCGCATCTTCATCCTGCACGCCGATCACGAACAGAACGCATCGACCTCGACCGTGCGCCTTGCCGGATCGTCCGGCGCCAACCCGTTCGCCTGTATCGCCGCGGGCATCGCCTCGCTGTGGGGCCCGGCCCATGGCGGCGCGAACGAGGCGGTGCTCAACATGCTGCACGAAATCGGCAGCAAGGACCGGATTCCGGAATTCCTCAAACGGGCCCGGGACAAGGACGATCCCTTCCGCCTGATGGGCTTCGGTCACCGGGTCTACAAGAATTACGACCCGCGCGCCGCGGTGCTCAAGCAATCGACCGATTCGGTGCTCGACGAGCTGGGCGTGCGCAACGAGCCGTTGCTGGAACTCGCCCTCGAGCTCGAACGGATCGCCGGGGAAGACGATTATTTCCAGGAACGCAAGCTGTTCCCGAACGTCGATTTCTATTCCGGCATCCTGCTCCAGGCGATGGGCTTCCCGACTTCCATGTTCACCGTGCTGTTTGCGCTCGCCCGCACGGTCGGCTGGATCGCCCAGTGGAAAGAGATGATCGAGGACCCGGTCCAGAAAATCGGACGGCCGCGCCAGCTCTACACCGGCGAAGCCCGCCGACCCTTCGTGACGCTGGACGAGCGTTAGGCCGACGCGGAAGGCTATATCGACGCTTACGGCGCGAAAACCGCACCGTCCGGGATACTCGCCCCGGCAGAATCGGGCGCCTAGGCAGCCAGCGCTATTTCTCGATCAGCTCTACCTTGTAGCCGTCGGGATCCTCGGCGAAGGCGATCACCGTGGTACTGTGCTTCATCGGTCCCGGCGGGCGCGGAATCGTGACGCCGGCGGCTTCCAGTTTCGCGCAGGTGCCGTAGATGTCCGGCACGCCCAGCGCGATGTGACCGTAACCGGAGCCGAGGTCGTAGGGCTCTTCCTGGTCCCAGTTGTGGGTCAGTTCCAGCACCGTGTTGCTGGCCTCGTCGCCGTAACCGACGAATGCAAGCGTGAAGCGGCCACCCGGAAAATCCCGCTTGCGCAGCAGGGTCATGCCGAGATGGTCGGTGTAGAATGCGATCGACCTGTCCAGATCGCGCACCCGCAACATGGTGTGCAGCATGCGGAAGGCGGGTTTGTCGTCGTTCATCGCGGCAGCTTTTCCTGGATAATCCCGAGAATGGTTTCGGCCGCAATCGCGCTCGGCTTGCGGCCGGGAACCGACAGCGTGTCCGCCACAGCACGAATACGCGCGGCCTGAGCGCGGCGCAACGCCGGATCGCGTAACAGCGGCGCCAGGGCGTCGGCAATCGGTTCCGGCCGGCAGCGTTCCAACAGGCATTCCGGCATGATCTCTTCGCCGGCGGCGATGTTGACCGCGGAAGCATAGGGCGTGTTCACGAGCAGGCGGGCAAGCTTTCCCTCCAGCCAGGGCAGATTGTAGGTCACCACAGTCGGTGTGCCGGCGATTGCCAGTTCCACAGTAACGGTGCCGGACGCAGCCAGCGCGGCATCGGCCGCCGCGAACGCCAGGTATTTGGTGTCGTCGGCCGGCAGCGGGACGAGCGGCGCCGGCCAGTCTGCTGTCAGGGCAGTCGCCAGTCTCCGGACCGATGCCACGGTAGGCATCAGGCAGACTGGCGCCGGACCGTCTTTCCTCAGCCGCTCGATCGCGGCGCGGTATACCGGGAGTTGCCGGCGAACCTCCTTGCGGCGGCTGCCGGGCAGCAGGCAGAGCAAGGGGTTTGCTCCGTCGCCGGCATGGCGGTTGCGGAATTCGGCCACGTCCGCCGGGTCCGGCGGATCGGGCTCTGCGGCCGGGTGGCCGACAAATGTTACCGGCAGGCCGTGCGGCTCGAACCACGGCGCCTCGAACGGAAATATCGACAGCAGATGCGTCAGCCGGCCGGCAATGACCTTGGCCCGTCCGGGGCGCCAGGCCCAAACCGTCGGCGCCACATAATGCACCGGCTTGACGCCGCGCCGGGCCAGGCGCCGGCCCATATGGCCGGACAGGGCCTGGGCGTCGATCGTGACGACGCAGTCGGGGCGGCGGCGGGCGATATCGCGCTCAAGGTGCTTCATGCGCCGCAGGATGGTACGCAGCCGCGGCACATAATCCAGGCCCATGACCGAGAACAGGTCGATGGGGAACAGGCTCTCCAGGCCGGCCGCCGCCATCGCCGGACCGCCGATTCCGCCGAATTCGACGCGATCTCCGGTCTGCCGTTTCAATGCCCGGATCAGATGCCCGCCGATCTGGTCGCCGGACGGTTCGCCCACGATGAAATAAATCAGCGGACGATCGTCGCCGGACCGGCCGGATTCACGCGCCGGGTCCGGCATCCGCTTCGTTGCCGTTCAGGGCCAGCCCGACCAGAAAGAGCCCGGCCTCGTCGGCCGCTGCGATCACGGCATCCCGGTTGACCAGAAGCGTCCCGCCCGCCTCGACGGCAACGCCGCGCAGACCGGCCGCCGCCGCTTTATTCACCGTCGCCGCACCGACCGTCGGCAGATCGATGCGCCTGTCCTGTCGCGTCTTGCGGATCTTGACCAGAACGCCGCCCGACCCGCTGCGCCGGAGGTCGGCGCAGCGCTCGAGCAGGGCGTCAGTGCCTTCGATCGCTTCCACGCCCAGTACCAGGGATTGCTGGACGACGACCGCCTGACCGACATCCAGATTGCCGAGGGACCGGGCGATTTCGACCCCGCGCGCAATATCCCGTTGCGCTTCGCCGTCGGGCCGCGCGCGGCTCAGCGTGCCGGCAGGCGCCAGCAGGCCGGCCACGACATCCTGGATGCCGACGACCCGGAAACCGAAGCTCTCCAGTTCTCCGGCGACCGCCCGCAGTAACCCGTCGTCACCCAGCGATTTCATCGCGACACGCGCCACGAAGGCCGCCGCTTTCGCATCGGGCCGGATTTCCCGCAAGGTGGGCCGGCGGACCCGGCCGACCATGACAATGTCACCGACCCCTTCTTCCCGCGCCCGCTTCTCAAACCGCCCGGCAGCGCCGATTCTTATGACCTCGTGCGGGGCGGCGAAAACGGCGGGATGGTCGGCGTGCCCCTCCAATGCGAAGACAAAATACGGTCGCCCCGCCCTTTCGCAGGCTTCGATGGCCAGCGCCGGGAATTCGCCGCCGCCGGCCACGATGGCGAGTGTCCCGACTGCCGGTTCAGCCACTGGTAGCCGGCGGCTGGCAGATCGGCCGTTCCGGATCCGCACGGATGAAGTCGACGATTTCCCGCACCGCTGCGCTGCCGTTGAACATTTCGGCGACATCGTTGGTGCGCTCTGTCAGAGTGCCTTCGGCTGCGAACAGCAACCTGTAGGCGCGGCGCAGTTCGTGGATCTGGTCACGCGTATAGCCGCGGCGACGCAGGCCGATCAGGTTCAGACCGGACAGGCCCTCGCGTACGCCGATCACCAGACCGTAGGGGATGATGTCCGCTTCCGAGGCGGACATTCCGCCCATCATGGCATGCCGTCCGACCCTGGCAAACTGCTGGATCGCGGAATTGCCGCCGAGGATGGCATAGTCGCCGATCGTGACGTGGCCGCCCATCACCGCGTTGTTGGCCATGATGACATTGTTGCCCACGACACAATCGTGCGCGACGTGCGTATTCACCATCAAGAGGCAATTGTCGCCGACGGTCGTGACGCCATGGCCTTTCGACGTTCCGGTATGCAGCGTGGCGTGCTCGCGGATTACGTTGTTCCTGCCCACCACAAGGCGGGTCGGTTCGCCCCGATAGCTCATGTCCTGAGGCGGCAACCCCACACAAGCATGCGGGTAGATCACGGTGCCGGCGCCAACGCTGGTATGGCCTTCGACCACGGCGTGCTGCCTCACCGTGCAGCCGTCTGCAAGAATGACATGCGCGCCGATCGTGGCGTAGGGGCCTATACGAACGGCATCCCCCAGTGTCGCCGATGAATCGACAATAGCGGTCGGGTGAATTTCGGACATTCCCGCGCCGCCGGTCAGCCGGCTTTATCGATGATCATGGCCGTGTAGGTGGCTTCGGCGACCACCTCATCGTCAACCCTGCACACACCGTCGAACTTCCAGACCAGTCGCCGGGCATGGCGCTTGACCACCTGGATTCGCATCCGGTCGCCGGGGAGGACCGGCTTGCGGAAGCGCGCATTTTCGATCGACATGAAATAGACCAGCTTGCCTTCCATTTCCGGTCCCAGCGTTTCGATGACCAGTATTCCGGCGGTTTGTGCCATCGCCTCGATCATCAACACGCCAGGCATCACCGGAGCATCCGGAAAATGGCCCTGAAAATACGGCTCGTTGATCGACACATTCTTGATCCCGACAGCGCTATCGCCGCGCACGACGTCTTCCATCCGATCGACCATCAAGAACGGATACCGGTGCGGCAGCACCTGCAGGATGCGTTGTATGTCGAGGATCGAGGGGAGCGCTTCGTCGGACACCATATGTCACCGGTTCGCCGCGACCGCCATGCGGACCATCCCGGTCGCGAACCCTTGCCAAAAGCGGCGGAAATTACTTTTTCTTTGGCTGTGCCTTCGTACGCCGCTTCTTTACTTCTTCTTCGGCACTGCCGACCGGGTCCTTGAAGTTCAGGGCCAGCTTAGGAAGGCGCTTGTTGAGCCGGGCGACGACCTTTCCCGTGATGTCGTATGGCGGGGCGGCGTGGATCAGCGTGACCTGATTGAGAACCAGCGTCAAACCTTCCTCGACCGCCATCGCCTTGACGACCAGGACCACTTCCTGGCGGAATTTCGTAAAGACCTTCTGGAAGGCCTGGCCCAATGCATCGTTCCGCGCGCGGATCTGGCGGCGCAGCTTTACCAGATCGGCCTGAAGCGCGCGAACACGCCGTTCATACTCGCCGCGCGACATTTCCTTGTCCTTGCGCAGCCGGTCGTATTCCGCCTGCATTTCCTTTTCGGTGGATTCGAAGTCCTTGTTGTACTTCGTGCGCAATGCCTGCACTGCGTCGCGGACACCACTCATGGCGCGCGATTCGCGCTGCACCTTCTGTACGTCGACAATTCCGATCCTGATCGCCGGCGCCTTGGTCTGCGCCTGGGATACGGAAAGGCTGCCGAGGGCGATCGCTGCAGCCAGACTCAACAGTCCGCAAATTCTCATGATCTAAAACCTGGTTCCGAAGCGGAAGTTGAACAGGCGGGCGCGATCATGGGGTTGACGCGCCAGGGGAAAACCGAAATCGAACCGGAGCGGCCCGAGCGGCGAACGCCACGACAATCCGGCCCCTACAGAAACACGCGGCGACCCATCGTCGACCAGATTCGGCCCGCTTTCGTCGATTCCGAAAGAGCTGCCTGTATCGGTGAATAACCGCCCCTTGATCCCCAGTTCCTTCGGCAGGCCGAGCGGAAAAATCAATTCGGCGGTAAGCAGCCAGTAATTGTTGGCGCCGAGGGCCTGGGTCGTCGAGCGGTCACGCGGTCCGACTCCGCCGTATTCGAAACCGCGGAGCGTATCTCCGCCGAGGAAAAAACGCTCGCTCAGGCGAACGTCCTGGCCAATTCCTCCCACGTGGCCGGCCTCGCCGAGCAATGCCAGCACCAGGCCGGGAGTCAAGGAATGCCAATAGCCCCCTTCGGCAGAAAGCTTGTAGAATCTTTCCGTTCCGCCAAGACCGGCAATCGTCGTGCCGCCGCCCAGGACAAAGCCATCGGTCGTTTCCAGGCGATTGTCGCGGGTATCCCAGGTGACATTCGTGCCGATCGCCGACTTCGTCGAACCGCCTGGCCGGATGTATGGAGAGCTTTGCGTGTCGACATCTGTCACGCGGCGGTGCGTGAGTTCGTAGAACAGCCTCTGACCGACATCTTCCGCCAGAGGATAGCCAAACCGTATTCGGCCGCCGATCCGTTCTATCTGGTAGTCCGATGCCTCCGCGAATGTAGTCTGAAAGCCGCGCGTGGTTCGGAATAAATCCACGCCGAAAGACAAGTCGCGCCCCAGGAAATGCTTGTCGGTAAAGCTGGCGTCGATCTGCGAAGCCCTCAGGGACAGCTCACCCGACAGACGCACATCGTAGCCCCGACCGAGAAAATTGCTTTCCTGCAAGCCGACAGAACCCAACGGACCGTCCCGTGTGGAGAAACCGCCGCCCAGTGAAAGCTGCCCGGTCGCGCGTTCGACGACGGTAATCGCCAGACGCACCTGATCCGGCGTCGTGCCTGCCCTCCGCTCGATGCTGACCGATTCGAAGTAACCGGTGTTGACGAGTCTCCGCCGCGACTGTCTGATTTTGGTCGTATTGAGGGCATCGCCTTCGGAAACGAGGATCTCTCGCCGGATCACCGAATCCCGGGTCCGCACATTCCCCAGAACCTCGATTCGCTCGATGAATATCCGCCGGCCTCTCTCGATCCTGAAAGTAATATCGGCCGTTGCTTCGTCGCGGTTCAGCTTGACCTGCGGGTTGACCTTGGCGAACGCAAAACCGTGGGTGCCGGCGACGTCGGTAATGGCAACGACAGTGCGCTCAATTTTCTGGGAGTTATACCGGTCGCCTGTTTTCGCCTTGACGGCAGCGGTCAGCTGCTTCGAATCGATCCGCGGCAGCCGGGAATCCACCACCAGCTTGCCGAACCTGTAGCGTGGGCCTTCCCGGACCGTGATGGTGATAAAGAAGCCTTCCCGGTCAGGGGCCAGTTCGGCGACTGCCGACAGAACCTGAAACTCCGCGAAACCACGGTCCAGATAGTATCGACGCAGCAGTTCCTTATCCGCCTCAAGCTTTGCGGGGTCGTAGATGTCGGAGCTGCCAAGGAAACGCCAGAAGGCCGATTCCTTGGTGATAATCGCGTCGCGCAGCGATCCGTCGGAATAGTTTCTGTTGCCGATAAAACTGATCCGACGGACCAGCGTCCTGGCGCCTTCCTCGATCTCGAAGACGACGTCGACGCGGTTCTGCGAGCGCGGTATGACCTTCGGCGTCACGGTGGCCGCATACCGGCCCGCGGCCCGATAGGCCACCAGCATGCGCCGGACCCCATCCTCGACCTTGGCGCGGGAATAGACGCTGCGCGGATTGATACCGGCGGCAGCGTTCAGGGCTTCATTGTCGAGCTTGGAATTGCCCTCGAAGGCGACCCGGTTGACAATCGGATTTTCCACGACGCGGATGACAAGATCCCGACCGCGGCGGCGGATCGAAACATCGCGGAACAGGCCGCTCGCGAACAACGATTTCAGCGAGGCATCGATCTTCGCATCGTCGAACGGCTCGCCGCGCTTGATGGCGAGATAGCCGGCAATCGCCTGGGGATCGATGCGCCGCGTCCCCTCGACAATTATGTTCTGGATCGTTCCGCCGCGCGCCTGCGCGGTTGCAGGGCTGACGGACATCGCTTGTGCGACACCGGCAAGCAGCGCTGCGCCCAGCAGCAACACCGTTAGTATTCGCACGCCAGTTCCTTTCAGCCACAAGCCCGCGCGACCGCCAATTCCTTCGCCGGCGATCGCACTACTCAACAAGTTTACGAACCGTGCGCTCCGAACAGGCGGAGCAGATCGTTCCACGTAACGACGACCATAAGCCCTAATACCAAAGCCATGCCTATTCGGAAACCAAATTCCTGAGCCTTTTCGCCCAATGGTTTACCGCGAATTGCCTCGATTCCGTAATACAGCAGATGGCCGCCGTCGAGCATCGGCACCGGCAGCAGATTGATCAGGCACAGGGAAAGCGAAATCGCCGCCATGAACCAGACGAAGGCGTAAATTCCGATTTGCGCCATGTCGCCGGACATTTCTGCAATGCGCAGGGGACCGCCGATATCCCTGAGCTCCCGCTTGCCCGTGAACATCTGTCCAATGGCCGTGCCGGTGATGACGGTCAGCGACCAGGTCTCGCCCACCGCCGCCCAAATCGCGGCGAGCGGGCCGTGGCGTTTCAACGGCGGCGACGCCACCCCGATCCCGATTCGGCCGACCGTCCGCGTCACGCCGGCGCTGTCTCGATAGGAATGGTTCTTCGGCACGATCGTCAGACCGGCGGAACGGCCGTCGCGCAGGATCCGCAATCTCATCGGCCTTTCCGGGCCGGCCATGACGACGGTACGAACCTCCTGGAATGTCGATACCGGCCGCCCGTCAATGGCGACGATCCGGTCGCCGCTCCTCAGTCCGGCTTCCCTGGCGGCCGATCCCTCCAGAACCCGCCCGACGACCGGCGCCACCATGCGCACGGCGCCGAGCACGCCGTAGACTTCGGTGTTGCCATGCTTGTCGCGCACGGTCCGCGGTTCCGGCGTCAGTCCGAATGCGCGCTCGGCATTATCCCGCCTGACGACGATCCGGAGCGCCTGTCCGGGATGCAACAGGGCGATCTGTTCGATCTCTTCGAAGCGGTCGATAGTCCGGCCGGCGAAGCGTACGACCGTATCGCCGGTGCGCAGACCGGCTCTTTCGGCCGCCCCTCCGGGGATCACTGCGCCCACGACCGCAGGCGTATGGCGCTGGCCGGCGGTCATGAACAACAGAGCCAGGATCAGAACCGCAAACAGGTAGTTGACTGCAGGCCCGGCGAACACGATAGCCGCGCGTTGCCCCACGCTTTTGTGGTAAAAACTTACCTTGCGCTGCTCGGGCGAAAGCTGTGTGGTTTCCCGATCGGGCCGGCTGGACGCATCGGCGTCGCCGAACATCTTGACGTAGCCGCCGAGCGGAATCGCGCAGAATTTCCAGCGCGTGCCCCAGCGGTCGTCGCGGCCGAACAGTTCGGGACCGAAGCCGATGGAGAAAACCTCGACCCGCACGCCGTTACGGCGCGCGACCGAATAGTGCCCCATTTCATGCACGAACACGAGCAGCGTGAAGAGAACCAGGAACGGAAGAATGTAGTTCCACAGGACGGAGATGAATTCCATCGGGCTTCAGTCCAGAGCGGTCGGCCGGGCGGTCGCGCCGCTAACGGTCCGGATTGGATATAGGCGCGGTAATGCCGATTTCTCCCTTCGACATGTCGCGCCCGGCGATGGCCGGGCGCAACCTGTCGTTACGCGCGTCCATCGGTGAATTTAGCCCTCGCAACGGCCAAATCCGACCCGGCTCACCGCATCGTCAACGTGCGTGCGATTCGCCGGGCGGTCCGGTCGACCGCCAGGACATCGTCGATCGACAGGATCGGGTTCTGGGGCCCGCGCGAGAGGGTTTCCTCGACAATCGCGGCAATTTCGAGAAAAGCGATCCGACCGTCCAGAAAGGCCGCAACCGCAACCTCGTTGGCGGCATTCAGCACGGCGGGCGCGGCGCCGCCGGCCTCGAGCGCTCCGAACGCCAGCTTGAGGGCTGGAAACCGCTCCAGATCCGGTGCTTCGAAGGTGAGCGTCCCGGTCGCCGTCAGATCCAGCCTGGCTGACGGCGCTACCATCCTTTTCGGCCAGGCCAGGGTGTAGGCGATCGGCGTGCGCATGTCGGGCGTCCCCATCTGGGCGAGCGTCGAACCGTCGACATAATCCACCATTGAATGGACGACCGATTCCGGATGCACGACAACGTCGATCCGGTCCTTCTCGACGGGAAACAGATGCCATGCCTCGATGATTTCCAGGCCCTTGTTCATCAGCGTGGCCGAATCGACGGAAATCTTCGCGCCCATATCCCAGTTCGGGTGGGCGACGGCCTCGGCCGGAGTCGCCGCGGCCATTTGCTCGCGGGACCATTGAAGGAACGGGCCGCCGGATGCCGTCAGGACGATGCGCGCCACCCGATCGGGCTGTTCGAAATCGAAGACCTGAAAAATCGCGTTATGCTCGGAATCGACCGGCAGCAAGGTCGCGCCGCAGCGCTGCACTTCGGCCTGGACGAAATCCCCTGCGCAAACCAGGCTCTCCTTGTTGGCCAGCGCGACGACCGTCCCCTGCTGCACGGCGCGCAGAGTCGGCTCAAGCCCGGCAGCGCCGACGATGCCGGCCATCACCCAGTCGGCCGGCCGGCCGGCCGCTTCGACGATTGCGTCGGGCCCGGCCGCCGCTTCGACACCGGTTCCGGCAAGCCCATCCCTTAACGCACCGTAGAGTTCCGGATCCCCGATAGCGGCCAAACGTGCGCCGGTCTCCCGCGCCTGTCGGATCAGAAGCGCGACATTGCGATGGGCGGTCAGCGCCTCGACCGCAAATTCTTCCGGATGGCGAGAAACGAGGTCCAACGTGCTTCGGCCGATCGAACCGGTTGCACCGAGGATCGTGAGGCGCCGCGGTTCCGCAGCAACGGCGGCTTCCGCGGGACCCTGTTCGGCTCCATGTGCTGCCGGGTTCGGTCCGCCTAGAGCCATGGCGTTTCCAGGCTGCCGCGGAGAGAGGCCAGCACGGCGATCAGGATGATGACGGGAACGACACCGTCGACGCGATCGAGCAATCCGCCGTGCCCGGGGATCGTCTTTCCGGAATCCTTGGCGCCGAACCGGCGCTTCAAAAGCGATTCGAACAGGTCGCCGCCCTGCGCCACCAGGCTCACCGCCAGCGCGGCGGCAATATGGAAGCCGGTAGCCGGGCGATCGGCGGCCAGGGCGAACAACAGCCCGGCAAGGGCGGCAAACGCCAGTCCTCCAAAGACGCCCGACCAGGTTTTCCTCGGACTCAAGCGAGGTGCAAGCCTGGGGCCGCCGACCGCCCGGCCGGTCAGGAATGCGCCGATATCGGTCAACGCAACCACCCAGAAAATCCAGGCGACAGCCCAGGCTCCATCCCGGTACATATCGAAAAGGGCGACCGCAGCCCAGGCTGCGCCCGCGACATAGAACACGCCAGCGCCCAGCCATACCGCATCCGACGCGCGTCCCGGATGGGCCAGGAGCGCAGTCACGGGTGCTCCAAGGATCAGAACCAGCGACGCTTCGGCGGACATGCCGAAAGAGGTCAGCCCGACGACAGCGAGGCAAAAGGCAATCAGCGTATAGCCGCCACGCGAGGCCCTGCCCCGGCCGCACAGCCCTGCCCATTCCCAAGCCATCAACCCTGCGGCGCCGAAAATCAACAGGTGGAACCAGGGCCAGCCGGAATACAGGCAACCGGCCAGAAGACCCGTCAGGAAAATTGCGGACAGCAGTCTGGTCAGGATAGCGCCCGTACCGGCCGCCGCAGCCGCCGTTGCCGTGGAAGCGACGGTCGGCCCCGCTGCGATCGCCCGGTCAACCGACCGCGCCAAAACGGCGCTCCCGCTGACAATATTCCGAGACTGCAGCTCGCAGAGTCTCGGCATCGAAATCCGGCCACAGACATTTTGTGAAGACCAGTTCGGCATAGGCCGATTGCCATAACAGGAAATTGCTCAGCCTTTGCTCGCCGCTCGTTCGTATGACCAGGTCGGGATCCGGGATATCGCCGGTCAGGAGGTGGCGGGAGAATTCTTCCTGTCCGATCGCGTCGGGATCCAGATCGCCCTGCGCCGCCCTTGCAGCCATCCGCCGTGTGGCGGCCAGGATTTCGTCCCGACCGCCGTAACTGAGAGCGATGACCAGCGTAAAAACCGTGTTTCCGGCAGTGCGCCGCTCCGCATGGTCGATCTGGGCGACGACATCTGCCGGCAGCCTCGGTCTGTCGCCGATGAAGCGGAGCCGTACTCCCTGTTCGTGCAACTCGCCGATTTCGCTACGCAGATAATAGCGCAGCAGTTCCATCAGATCCCTGACTTCCGAGGCCGGCCGGTTCCAGTTCTCTGAAGAAAAACCGTAGAGCGTCAGGTAGCGAATGCCGTCCGCGATCGCTGCCTTTACGGTCCGGCGCACGGCCTCCACGCCGCGTCGGTGTCCGGCAACGCGCGGCAGTCCGCGGGCCTTCGCCCACCGGCCATTGCCGTCCATGATTATCGCGACGTGGCGCGGCGGGGTCTGTACGATCGTACAGGGCGAAATGGCATCCATCTCCGGCAGACTCTAGACCTGCATGATCTCGCCGCGTTTCTGGGCGAGCAACGTGTCGATATCCTCGATATGAGCGTCGGTGGCCTTCTGGATGTCTTCGGCCCTGGCACGATGTTCATCCTGCGAAATTTCGCCGGACTTCTCGGCCCTCTTGAGCCGGTCCATGCCGTCACGGCGAACATTGCGCACCGCAACCTTTGCTTGTTCCGCATAGTTCCCCGCTACCTTGACGAGCTCCTTGCGGCGCTCTTCGGTCAGGTCCGGCAGCGGTACCCGGATCACCTGCCCCTCGGTCTGCGGGTTAAGGCCCAGATCGGACGCACGAATGGCTTTCTCGACGGCGCCGACCAGATTGGTGTCCCACACCTGTACCGTCAACAGGCGGGGCTCCGGCGCCGAAATATTGCCGACCTGGTTCAGCGGCATTTGCGTGCCGTAGGCGTCCACGCTTATCGGTTCCAGCAGGCCGGTCGATGCCCGCCCTGTGCGCAGGCCCGAAAGGTCGCTGCGCAGGGATTCCATGGCGCCGTCCATCCGGCGTTTGATGTCTTTCAGAACGGGATCCTTCATCTCTTGGCCTCTCGTTCCATTTCTGCGAGTGGCGTCGGCGTCGCGTTCGGTCCGCGCTTCTCTTCGCGCGTTCGGTATTCCTCCTTTATTTATCAGAATGTTCGAAGCGGGGAATGCCTTATTCGCTGATGATGGTGAAGGCGCCCCTGCCATGTGCGACTTCGGCGATCGAGCCGGGCGACTGGATCGAGAAGACAAGGATCGGGATGCCGTTTTCCCGCGCCAGCGCAATAGCGGTCGCGTCCATGATCCTCAGATTGCGGTTTAGCGCCTCCGTAAAGGTGAGGGTTTCGTAGCGCTTCGCCGCCGGATTGGCGGTCGGATCGTCACTGTAGACCCCGTCCACCTTGGTCCCCTTGAACAGGGCGTCGCAATTCATTTCAGAAGCGCGCAGGGCAGCCGCAGTATCTGTCGTGAAGAAGGGATTGCCGGTTCCGGCCGCAAATATCACGACCCTCCCTTTCTCGAGATGCCGGACCGCGCGGCGACGGATATAGGGTTCGGAGACGGTCGACATCGGGATCGCCGACTGGACCCTCGTATTTACGCCGACCTGCTCCAGCGCGCCCTGGATCGCCAGCGAGTTCATGACCGTCGCAAGCATGCCCATATAGTCGCCGGTCGCCCGGTCGATGGCATGCGCGGCAGACTGAATGCCCCGGAATATGTTGCCGCCGCCGACCACCAGGCAAATTTCGATCCCGATCTCGTGGATCGATTTCACTTCCGCAGCAATGCGCTCGAGCGTCTCCGGATCCAGCCCGTATTTCCGCCCGCCCATCAGCGCTTCGCCCGACAGTTTCAGAAGGACGCGCCTGTATTTCGGTTCGTCCTTCAAGGCAGGGGGCTCCCGGTGCCGATGGCCTTGTGCGGGCGCCGAAGCGGGATCAGCCGGCAAGCTGCGCGACTTCGGCGGCGAAATCGTCCGCCTTGCGCTCGACGCCTTCGCCCAGTTGATAGCGCGCGAAGCCGGCAATCTCGATCGGCGCGCCGAGCTCCTTCGCCGCCGCCTCGATGATTTTCGACACCTTCGATTCGCCGTCGATCACCCAGGTCTGGTTCAGCAGGACGACCTCTTCGTAGAATTTGCGCAGCCGGCCTTCGATCATCTTCTCGACAATCTCCGGCGGCTTGCCGCTGCCTGCCGCCTGCTCGCGCAGGATTTCGCGCTCCTTCTCGACGGTTCCGGCGTCCAGGTCCCCGGCGGTGACCGCGCGCGGGCTGCTCGCCGCGACGTGCATGGCAACCTGCTTGCCGAGCTGCTGCAACGCATCGGGGTCGGCGGATGATTTCATGCCCACCAGCACGCCGATCTTGCCGAGGCCGGGCCCCGCCGAATTGTGCATGTAGGAGGCGACGACGCCTTCATCGACACTGAGCCCGGCCGAGCGGCGCAGTGCCATATTCTCACCGATGGTCGCGATCAGGCTGGTAAGTTCGCCATCGACCGTCCGCCCGGTGCCCGGGTAATCCGCCGCCTTGAGCGCCGCGGCATCGCCGCCGACCTTCAGTGCGATATCGGAAACTGTCCCGACGAAAGCCTGGAAATTCTCGTTGCGCGCCACGAAGTCCGTCTCGGCGTTGACTTCGACCAGCGCGCCACGCCCGCCGTCGGTGCGCAGCCCGACCAAACCTTCCGCCGTTACGCGGCCGGATTTCTTCGCCGCCGCCGCCAGGCCCTTCTTGCGCAGCCATTCGCCGGCAGCCTCGACATCGCCGCCGGATTCGACCAACGCCTTCTTGCAGTCCAGCATGCCGGCGCCGGTGCGCCCGCGCAATTCCTTCACCATGGACGCACTGATCTGAACCATCTCATCCTCGTATTTGCTGGCGTTCCCGAAACCGGCCGCACCGGCCCAGGCAGGCAGCGAACCGTATCGCGAACGCCGGTAGCGGGCCGGTCAAGCGGCAGCTTCTTTTTCGCCTGTTTCCGCGGCCTTTTCCGCTTTCGCCTCAGGGGCTGGATCCGGGACTGATTCCGGAGCCGGGCTATCGGTCGCGGCCGCCGTTACGGCCGGAGCAACAGGTGCCGGCGATTCGGCCGGAGCCGCAGGGTCTGCTGCTGAGTCCGCAACCGGGTCCGCCGCCGCCTCGGTCGCTCCGGCGACGTCTTGCGCCGCCGCATCGGGCAGTTCTTCGGGCATCGGCACATCCGCCTCGCCCAGATCGCCGCCGGACAGCGCTACCTCCTGCGCCAGCCCATCCAGCACCGCGCCCCAGAACAATTCCAGGTAAATCTCGATGGCGCGCAGCGAATCGTCATTGCCCGGCACCGGGAAATCGATGCCTTTCGGATCGCTGTTGCTGTCGATCACCGCGATCACCGGAATCTTCAGCTTGTTCGCCTCGGCAACGGCGATCGCCTCCTTGTTGGTATCGATCACGACGATGATATTCGGCACCGCGGACATTTCTTTGATGCCACCCAGCGCTTTCTCCAGCTTGTCGCTCTCCCGGGTCAGCTGGAGCAGTTCCTTCTTGGTCAGGCCCTGGGTCTCTTCTTCGTTGCCGAGCTGGGCGTCGAGGGCCTTCAGGCGCGCAATCGAGCGCTGGATGGTCGCCCAGTTGGTCAGCATGCCGCCGAGCCAGCGATGGTCGACATAGAACTGGCCGCACCGCTCGGCAGACTGGGCGACCATGCGCGACGCCTGGCGCTTGGTGCCGACGAACAGGACCCGGCCGCCGGCTGCCGCCACGTCGCGCAGTGCGTTCATCGCGCGCTGGAGCATCGGCACGGTCTGCTGAAGATCGATGATGTGGACATTGTTTCGCGCGCCGAAGATGTAAGGCTCCATCTTCGGGTTCCAGCGGCGCGTATTGTGTCCGAAATGGACGCCAGCCTCAAGCAGCTGGCGCATGGTGAAGCTCGGCATCGCCATGGCGTTTTCCTTTACCGGTTCGACCGCCGCGGACATTCATCCGGACCCGGGACCTGTTGGCCGACCCGATCCGGACACCGGAACGACGGAACCGGAATTCCCGGCCGCCGTAAATCCGCGTGAGGAGTTGATGGAGCAAGACCTAGGCCGGCTGTGTCCGGAGAGCAACGGCCGAACGCGGCATGCGGCAAATCTGCGGCACGCAGCAAGGCGTCTGTCGCTTCCGCGCTGCAGGCCCCGTTTGGCGCCAAAGAAAGTGGGCCGCCCGGATCGGGCGGCCCATTGTAGTCTGCGGTTCCCGGCCTCTCGACCGGTGCGTCGGTCTATCCCCAGATATCCGCCGCGATGCTGGCGTACCAGCCGCGGGCGTAGCGGGCCTCCTCGGCGCGGAAACTCGCCGGCGCGCCCTTCGGGCTGACGCCGCCGGACCCCTTGACGCCGACCAGCTTGCCGCCCTGCCAGGCATAGACCTTGGCGACCGAGATGCCGTATTCCGGCGCCACCAGGCTGTAGCAGGTGTTGGCGAAGGACGGATCGGCCGCGGCCTTGCCGCCCAGCGAATCCACCACGCCGGCGGCGACCACCTTGCCCTGGCTGCTCGCCGAGAAGCCGGACTTCGGCATCGGCGATGCGATCGACGCGTCGCCGATGACATACACGTCCTTCTGCATCGTCGACGCGAATGTCCGCCGGTCGATCGGCGCCCAGCCGGATTTGGCGGTCACGCCCGCGATATCGGCCACATTGCCCGCTTTCTGCGGCGGAATCAGGTTGACCACATCGCCCTTGTGCTTGGCGCCGAACTCGGTGATCACCGTCTTGCCGGCGACGTCCACCTCGGTCACCGGGCCGTCGCTTTTCTGCGGGATGAATTCGATCAACGGTCCGTAGACTTTCTTCCAGCCCTCCAGAAACAGGGGCATCTTGGAGAACTTGTCCTTGGAATCGACGATCAGGACCTTCGACTTCGGCTTGTTGGTCTTGAGATAGTGGGCGATCATGCTGGCCCGTTCGTATGGCCCCGGCGGGCAGCGGAACGGGTTGGCCGGCGGCGCCAGCACGACGACGCCGCCATCGGCCATCGCCTCAAGCTGCTTGCGCAGCAGGACGGTCTGCGGACCGGCCTTCCAGGCGTGCGGGATCTTCTCCGCCGCGGCTGCGTCATAGCCCTTGATCTTGCCCCACTGGAAATCGATGCCCGGCGACAGGATCAGCTTGTCCCAGCCGACGGAACCGCCCCCGGCCAGCGCCACCGTCTTCTTGGCGTGATCGACCCCGGTCACCATGTCGTGGACGACCTTGACGCCGTGCTTGCGCATTGCGTCGAAACCGTGCCCGATCGAGGCGATGTCCTGCAGGCCGCCCAGCACGAGGTTGCTGAACGGGCAGGTGTAGAAAGTCTTGTTCGGCTCGATCAGCGTTACTTCGACGGCATTGCCGCCGAACATCTTGGCGTATTTCGCCGCGCTGGCGCCGCCGAAGCCGCCGCCGACCACAACGATCCGGCCGCCCTTGCCCTGGGCCACCGCCGGCGCCGCAAACGCCGCCGCCGAAGCACCGGCCGCTGCAGCAAATTCGCGTCGTGTCAGTCTTGTCATGTCGCGACCTCCTATTTCAGGCCGGCAATGTAACCGGCGAGCGCCTTGATTTCGGCGTCGGTGTAACCCTTGCCGATGCGCATCATCACCGAGGATTTCCGCTTGCCGTCGCGGAATCCGATCATCTCCTTGACGATAAATGCCGCGCTCTTGCCGGCGATCCCCGGAATTGTATCGGGGCTCTTGCCGGCCGGTCCGTGGCAACTGAAGCAGGAGAGAGCCAGATTGCGGCCGGACGACTCCGCCGAAGCGCCGACGGGCGCAAGAGCGATCAGAGCCGCGGCTGCGAGCCCGGCTGCTGCCGGGCCATATACCGGTTTCATGGGCGTCCTCCTTTTCTTGCTTCGGACCGAAAGTGGGACCGCTCCAACCGGGACCGTTCCGATCCTGCCACCTTATGCTAGGGCGCGTCCGCCGCCGTTGGAAGCAAATTCGTAACCCATCGGACGGAAATACCGCCGATTGCGGCCGGAAAGCAGCGCTATTGGTTGCAGAACGCCTTGTGGACGGCGCCGATGATCGCTTCGACCCGGGGATCGCTGATCCGGTAGTATATATTTCTGCGCCGGCGCCGCGTCGCGACCATGCCGTTGCGGCGCAGCTGGGCCAGTTCCTGGGAAATGCTGGACTGCCGCACGTTGAGCAGTTGCTCCAGTTCCATGACGTTACGTTCGCAATTTACCAGATAGCACAGGATCAGCATGCGCTTCGGGTTGCCGACCGTCTTCAGGAACCGCGCGGCCTCCTCGGCACTGCGCGCCATGGCCTCGGTATCGATGGTGTCGATGGCCACGCAACGGCTCTCCGACAATTACAACGCTCGGGCGGCTTCCGGCGCATCTGCCAGCCGCGCTCCGGAGCCCGGAGCCCGGCGCCGGCCGCCGGCACCGCTCTAGAACATAGCCCGCCGCCGGAAATGTTCAAATTCTTGAATATCCGGCCGGACATCTTCCCGGCGGTTCCGGCTGATGGGCGTCACACCTTCTCGCACACCAGGTAGATGTGGACATAGTCCATGGCGTGGCCTTCGGGGTTCTGCCGGACACGCTCTTCGTAGCTGTCGTAGAAGCGGTCGACGATCGCCTGCCGCTCGGCCGCGGGGCGGTCGGCCGACAGGCCGGCGACGAAGGTGTGTTCGCTCCACGACCGCAGGGTCGGGATATAGTCGGCGGCAAAGCGGCCGGCGTCGCCATGCTCGGCGAAATCGCGCTCGTACGGGCAGCGGACCACCCGGGTCTCGACATGCTTCAATCGCATTCCGGCCCGGTACACCGGGTTTTGCTCATCCGTCAGCGGCGCGCAGAACTGGTCGACGGTACGGTAGCACTGGGCAAAATTGGTGTTGCGGTATTCGTCGGGCGTTATCGTTCCCTCGTCCGCCAGCGCGCGCCATAACTCGTTGAAAGTATCGAACATGCTGACGCCGCCGGTGTTGCCGAGATAGCGGCCTTCCTCGTCGATCCCGAAGTTGAACAGCGTCAGGTGGCCGCCGGGCACGAGTTCCCGGGCGCGCTGGAGCAGCATCGTCTCCCAGTCCCGCGCGCCCTGCGCCTCGTAGGCCGCGCGCACCGGGCCGTTCGCGCCGACCATATGGACATGGTCCGGAATTGCGCAGGGCTTCTCGCTGATATAGTGCGAGGCGGTGGCCGAAAATCCGAGATGCAGGCTGGCGGGCGGGAAAATTCCCGCGTGGAACGAGGTGCCGCTGGCGAAGCAGTAGACGTCCGGCATGTCGAGCAGCGGGCTTTCCATATCGGTCAGGCCGTGGACATTCTGGAACAGCTGGCTGAAATCGTTGCGCGGCAGGTCGGTATAGACCATCTGGATCGGATGGCCGGGCGCGCGCCGGCGCAGGGCGCCCAGCACCTTGCCGATCATGGCCATCGAGGTGCCGCCGTCGGCGCATCCCATGTCGGCCACCGTGATCGGCCGGCCATCCGCCGGGATCGGCAGCGCGTTGGCGGCGTCCAGGACCATCGGCGTCGCATTGTCGATGACGTCCTTGGCGCCGGCGGTCGACCTGGAATAATAGCCGGCGCCCTTCATGGCGACGTCGCGGATGCTGGACGGGCCGGTCATTCTCGATCCCCCGATCGTTGGAAATGCCGAAGAACTGCGGATCAGGCCGCCAGCCCGCGCACTTTTTCGACGATGACGCGATCAACCCCGATCGGCCCCGCCGCCCGGGCCCGCGCCGCCTTGCGGCCTGCGCCGTGCACCCGGGCGCCGGGCTGGTCCGCGATGGCCGCGACCAGATCGGCCATCCGCGCAGCGAAGGCGCCGCCGGATGTCGTTTCGGCATCGACCGCGATGAAGAACTGGCCGGTCGCCGGCGGCCCGCCGACAGGCCCGGAAAACGGGCTCGCATGAATGCCGAGGGTAGCGCCGGCCGCGGCCGCGGCGAACAGTTCGACCATAAGTCCGACTCCGAAGCCCTTGTAGCCGCCGCTCGGCAGCATCGTGCCCTTGAGCGCAACCTCGGGATCGGTTGTCGGTTTGCCGTCGCCATCCAGCGCCCACCCTTCCGGGATTGCCTCACCGCGGCGGGCAAACTGCATGATCTCGCTGCGCGCGACGATGCTGGCGCTCTGATCGATCAGGACAAGCGCCTCGCCTTGCCCGTCCGGCGCCGCCACCGTGAAGGGATTCGTCCCGACGACCTTTCGGGCGCCGCCCGCCGGCGCGATGGAGGCCGGCGCGTTGGTAAAGCCGATCGCCAGCAGGCCCTGTTGAGCCAGTCTGAAAGAATGCCAACCCAGAACGCCGCAATTGTAGGAATTGCGGATCGCAAGGCAGGCAATCCCCTGCTCCCTTGTCAGCGGAACCAGCTGCGCAAATCCGGCATCGATCGCCGGATGGGCGAAACCGTTGCCGGCGTCGGCAACCAAAGCCGCCGGCTTGGGGCGGCTGACGACCGGCACGGCATCGCCCTTCACCTTGCCGCAGCGGACATGCTCGCAATAGATCGGCACATAGGGCAGCCCGTGCGAGGCGACGCCATCGGCGTGGGCCGCGGCCGAAGAACGGGCGACCGAGCGGGCATTACCCTCGGTCGCTCCGGCCTTGTGCAGTGCGCGAAAGGCAAGGTCTTCGATCTCGTCGAGAGTCATCGCAACTGTTTCGGGTGCAGCCATCTTCTTTGCTCTCGGATATTCAGTCGGTTTCGATCAGATTGCTGCCACCGGCGCCGCGTGCCTGCGATTCGGCACTCTCGGGCACATATGTCCTGACCGCACGGCGGTCGAGACGGTCATAGACCTCTTTGTCGATCGGGATGCTGCCGTCAAGGCGCGACAGGTCCGGCGACGCTGCCCGGTTCCGCTCTTGCCGGATCCGGACGGATTTCGCCAGCGGCAACGCTTCGATCGCGCGGGACGAATCGGCAATGGACTGGGGCCCGATGCCGATCGCCGGCGTCTCGGGCAAAAGCGAAACCGTCAGCCGCTCACCGATCGCCCCGGCGACTCCCGACAGAAACGGCAGGGTCAGCAACGGCCAGCGGACCGTGTCGAGAACCAGCGCATCGCCGCCGGCGAAGGGAAGCGGCCGCCCGGCCCGGTCCGCGATCGTCACCCCGGCAAGCAGGCCGTCGATCTCCCCCGCTTTGGAGCGCCAGATCGAGCCGGAGGGGACGGGAAAGCAGCCGCGCCAATCCTGTGCGGCAAGGCCTTCGAGCGTGCCGTCCAGGGCCGACAGGCCGGCCAGGCCGCGCGCCTCCAGCCAACGCGCCGCCCGGCCGGCTTCATCGGCCAGACCCCAGGGCAACCCGGCGCTGCGCGCCGCCTTTGTCGCCAGCGTTTGAATCTCGTTGGGGGAACAGAGCACGGCCTTACGGGGCGGGTTGCGGATAGATCCAGTCATCCGGCGGCTGGGTGTCCAGTTCGTCCGGATAAGGCGCATGGCAGAACATGTTGATGCGCAGCCACCGGTCCGACTTGGGGTCGAAATGCGTGGCGCCAAAAAACGCCAGCTTGCAGCGCAGCAGATTGAGCGGCAGCAGGTCCGCGCCGATCAGGTTATCGCGGATCTGGCCATAGCGCCCAAGGTCCGGATCGTAGATACGCCGGATTGCATGGCGGTGTTCCGGATGGAGAAGCAGAAAATCGGCGAGCGAGCGGTCCGGCGGCGCATGCCGCAGATCCGCGTGGCATGCGGCGATATCCCGGCCGGTCGCCAGCGGCAGCTCCAGGTCCGCGCCCGGTTCGTCCCACCGTTCGCCCAGCCGAGGCTCAAGCTTGTTAGCCGAAACATACCAGAACCGGGCCTGGGCATCGCGGGTTCCATAGTCGGGCTCCAGCGCCCACCCGAACCGCTCCTCGATCTGTTCGAGGACCTTCCCGACATCGCCCGGCATCCCGGCCGGCGGCATTTCTCCAACGTCGATCGCCATCCGGTCCGCCAGATCGTCGACCAGATCGCCATGGGGCTCGATCAGCAGCGATACGATGAGTTCCTGGCCCTCGAGCGACAGGTTTCCTGCCGCCCAGTCGCAGATTGTTGCCCAGGGCGCGGCGGCGTTCGGTCCGAGACTCGCAGCAAACGCCTCAAGCCGGTCCAGATCGGCCGCCAGTCCTGCTATCTTTTCCGCCTGCATCGGGTCGGGGACGGTCCAGCCGGCAACTTCCGCCCTGGCCCGGCCGATCCATTCCCGGAATGCCGCCCGGCTCTCTTCAGTCGCCGCCGGCAGGGCGCAGACCCGGGCAAGCGCCAGCTCCCGGCATTCGATCCAGCGCGCGAACAGGGCCGGATGATTGACGATGAACGGCCCGAGGCCCAGGCCGGTCGAATTGCCGATGCCGAGCCGGCGCCGAAGCGCCGGGTCGAGCGGCGCTGCGGCGTCGCCGCCGTCGGCCCGAGCCAGGTGATCGACCAGATCGGCGACGAACTGGCGGATCATCCAGACCGTCAGCATTTCCATGCGGAACGGGCTGCCGAACCCCGCCCGGCCGGCATAGCGCTGCCGGTCAGCGATGCCGAACTTGCCGTTGCCGTAGACCGCGGTCGTCCGCATGACGTAGCCGACATCGTCGAGCCGGGCTGCTTCAGGCTGCCGGCCCGCCGCGAGGCACCCGACAACGTGGTCGAACAGCCGTGCGCTCTTGTTTGTGCGCGACAGGATCAGGTCTGTGTGCCGGTAGCGCCCGGCCTCCTGCTTCGGCGTATTGGCGCGCAGGCGCTCTATCTCGCCGTCGTCCGGGATGCCGTCGTACAGAACGTAGGTGGCGTCCCAGGCCTCTGCAATCACCCGGTCGGTGCGCATCGACGGATCGAGATCGTGGGCGAAGCAGACCAGCGAGTAGGTCCGGTCCGGCCCTCTGGCCGCATAGACCGCGGTGCCGACGCCGTCGCCGCCGATCTCCCAGCGGTCGTAGCCGAAGCGAAAGCCCGCGGCTGCAACGTGCCGCATCATCGCCCTGAGAAAACTGAGCCGCGTCTGGTGAAATGCGCCGAGCCGGTCCAGACGCATGACCTGTTCCGGCGGCCGCAGGCGAAGGCTGACTCCTGTGCGAACGTCTTCGACCGGACCGAATTCTCCGAGCCCGTCCAAATCAGGCCCGCCGCGGCCCGAAGGCGCCTTCCATAAACCGCAACCAGTTGTTGCCCATGATTCCGGCAGTTTCCGCTGCGGAAAAGCCCGTTTCGCGCAGCGCCTGCGCGATGCTGGGGAAATCCTCGTTAGAGCGGAACCAGGCCGGCATTTCGGGAAACCGCACGTCCTTCACGTTCTCGGGCGGCGGCGTATTCTCGTCTTCCCTGACCCCGCTGCGCATCCACCGGACCACCGAATCCGGCTGGTCCTGGCACAGGTCGGACCCGATGCCGATACGGTCGGCGCCCATCAGGTCTGCCGTGCGCGCCGCCATGTCGCAAAAGTTCCGGAGGGTCGTTGCCGGCCCGTCCTTCATGTGATGGGGATAGAGGCTGAAGCCCAGCATGCCGCCGGATTCGCCGAGCGCTCTCAGAACGTCGTCGGACTTGTTGCGCCCGGTATCGCGCCACGACCGGGGGTTGGCATGGGACACAACGATGGGCCGGTCCGACCGCTCGATCGCTTCGAGCGTGGACCGCTCGGCCGAATGGGACATGTCGACGACCATGCCGACCCGGTTCATCTCTGCGATCGCTTCCCGCCCCTTCGGCGTAACGCCTTCGTCCGTCGCTTCCTCGACCCATCCGGTCGCCAGCGAGCATTTCGCGTTGTAGGACAGCTGCATGAAACGGACGCCGCGGTCGTACAGATCCTCGATTCGCGCCAGATTGTCCTCGACCGGTTTGCAGTTTTGCAGGCCGAAGAAAACCGCTGTTTTTCCGGCCGAATGGGCGCTCCGGATATCGTCGGCCGTCCGCCCCGGCGAAACAAATCCGGCGAAGCGGTCGAACAGCGCCGACCATTCGTCCAGCCGGTCGAGCGTGCCTCGATAGTCTTCGTGATAAACGACGGTCGTGTGAACCGCGTCGACACCGCCGGCGCGCAACTGGCGAAAAATCCTTTCGGACCAACGGCAATATTGCAACCCGTCGATCACGACATCGGAATTCCGGGCGGAAGCGATCCCGCATCTCCCTCGGATAACAGCGTCCCACGTTCGGGTTCAACCACAAGACACCGGCCCTGACAAACCGGCGGATTCGCTACATCCGCATCTTTTCGCCGCCGGGATCGTAGGGCGAGGCCGGAATGACGCGCGCAGTCCGTTCGACGCCGACGATATGGGTTTGAAGCATAGTGCCGGGTTCGGCGAATTCCGGCTCGACCAGCGCCATCGCCAGGCTCTTGCCCACGACATGGCCGTAGCCGCCCGAAGTGATGAAGCCGACGCGCCGCCCGTCGCGCCAGACCGGCTCGAAGCCGGAGCCATCGGCCTCGGGCGACTCGACCTCCAGCGTCACCAGCCGTTGCGGCGCGGTATTCTTCTCGCGCTCTGCCAGCGCGGCCGCCCGGCCGACGAACTCTTCCTTGTCGAACGCGATCCAGCGGTCGAGACCGGTCATGCCGGGCGTATAGCCCTGGGTGAATTCTGCCGACCAGATGCCGAAGCTCTTTTCGAGCCGCAGCGAGTTGAGCGCGTAGTAACCGTATTCCCGAATGCCGGCCGCCGCCCCGGCTTCGAGCAACATCTCGCGCAGGGAAATGTGCGACGCCGCCGGACAGTTGATCTCGTAGCCCAGCTCGCCGGCGACCGAGAGCCGGCCGACCCGGGCCCGGATCAGCCCGACATCCATGGCGCGGCAGCTCATGAACGGCAGGGCCTCGTGGCCGACGTCTTCATGGGTCAGCGCCGCCAGCACCTCGCGGGATTTCGGGCCTGACAGCGAAAAGCCGACGGTGGCGTCGGAGATGTCCCGCACCTGCACGTCGCCGTCGCGCGCCGGGTCGAGGCGGTCGTGGAACCAGCGCATGTGCCATTCGCGCAGATAGTAGGAGCCCATGATCCACCAGGCGCCGTCGCCCCAGTTGAGGATCGTCAGGTCGCCCTTCAGGCGGCCGTCCGGCGCCAGCATCGGCGACAGGCGCACCCGGCCCGGCTTGGGCAGGCGCCCGGCCATGACCCGGTCGAGCCAGGCCCCGGCGTCCCGGCCCGTCAGCTCGTAGCGCGAGAAGCCGGTTATATCGAGCAGCCCGACGCCCTCGCGCACCGCACGGCACTCCTCGCCGACAAGGTCGAAGGCATTGGAGCGCTTGAGGGTCGGAGTTTCCTCGAAGCCAGGAGGCGCAAACACGAGCGGCACCTCCAGGCCCCAGCTGACGCCCCACAGGGCGCCGGCCGCTTTCATGGCGTCGTGGGCCGGCGCCTTGTTGAGCGGCCGGCCGGCGGGCAGCTGCTCGTTCGGATAGGTCATCACGAAGCGGCGGGAATAGAACTGGCCGGTCGTCTGGCGGATAAATTCGCGGTTCGAGGCGAACGGCCCGTAGCGCGCGATGTCCATCGACCAGGCGTCGGCCTCGGGCTCGCCGTGGACCATCCACTCGGCGAGGGACTTGCCGACGCCGCCGCCCTGGAGGAAGCCCGCCATCACACCGCAGGCCAGCCAGTAGTTCGGCAGGGCGCGCACCGGGCCGACCAGCGGATTGCCGTCCGGCGAGAAAGTGAAGGCGCCGTTGACCCAATTCTTGACCCCGACGCGCTGCAGCACCGGATAGCGGGTGAACGCCAGTTCGAGTTCATTGGCGATCCGGTCGGTATCCTCCTGGATCAGGTCGAAACCGTAATCCCAGGGCGCGCCATCGATATTCCAGTGCTGGTGGTCGATCTCGTAGATGCCGACCAGCACGCCCTTCTGGTCCTGGCGCAGATAGGTAAAGCCTTCCAGGTCCACTGTCATCGGCACTTCGAAATCGAGCGCCTCGATCTCCGGGATCGATTCGGTCACCAGATAATGGTGCGCCAGCGGCGCCAGCGGCAGGTCCAGGCCGACCATCCGGCCGACCTGCTTGGCCCACAGGCCGCCGGCATTGACGACATGTTCGGCGAGGATCGTGCCCTTCTCGGTGACGACATCCCAGGAACGGTCCTGACGCTGCTTCAGCTCCAGCACGCGATTGTGTTCGATGACCGTTGCGCCCCGCTTGCGCGCCGCGCCGGCGTAGGCGTGGACCGTTCCGGTGGTGTCGACATAGCCTTCCCGGTCGGCCCACAGGCCGCCGATAACGCCGTCGACATCCATGATCGGGCAGCGCTTCCTGATCTCCGCCGGCGTCATCAGGTGGCAGTCTTCGATGCCGATGGTCTGGAAGATGCGGTAGGCGCTCTGGAGCCATTCCCAGCGCGCCGGCGCCGAGGCGACGGTGATGCCGCCGGTCATGTGAAGCCCGATGTCCTGGCCCGATTCAGGCCCGATCTCGCGCAGCAGGTCGATGGTGTAGGCCTGAAGCGCCGCCATGTTCGGATCGGCGTTAAGCGCATGAACGCCGCCCGCGGCATGCCAGGACGATCCGGCGGTCAGGACCGAGCGTTCGACCAGCGCAACGTCGGTCCAGCCGGACTTCGCCAGGTGGTACAGAACCGAGGCGCCGACCACGCCGCCTCCGATCACCACGACCCGATACTGGTCCATCGAATGCCTCCCTGCGGCCCGTGGCTGTGCGTTGCCGCGCGGTGCCGGGTGACTAGCGATAAATCGGCGGGCGATCCAGAACCGATTTGTCGAGGCGGTGTCCCGGTTCGAATTTACCGGCGGCGAGGGCCGATCCCCCCTCGATGCTTTCCCGGACGGAACGCAGCGACGATCCGGGAACCAGGAGCCCCAAGGGCAGACCTGTCGGGTCGGCTCTGGTCCCCGGATCGGCCTTGCGGCCGTCCGGGGCGGCAAGGAGGGAGTGTTGGAGAGGGATTTGTGTTCCGTCCGGCGCCGGGCGCAAAGCGGGCAGCCCGCACGCGGCGAAATGGCCCGGCAACGAGCTGGAATTGCGCGGCGTGCCGGAGCCGTGCCGGGGTAGTGTCGCCGGCTGGAAACACGGCAATGCGGGAGCCTGAAATGCGCGGCCTTGTGGGAAAAATGGCTCTGGTGACCGGCGGCGGCGCCGGCATCGGGCGCGCGATCTGCCTGCGGCTCGGTGAGGAAGGGACAACTGTCGGCGTGCTGGATCGAGACGGTCCTGCGGCCGGTGAGACGGCTGACCTGATCGCCTCGGGCGGCGGCCGGGCCACCGCCTTCGAAGCCGACATCACGGACTACGATGCCGTTGCCGATGCCGTCTCGTCGTTCGAAAGCGCGGCCGGCCCGATCGACATTCTGGTCAACAACGCCGGCATCGATATCGCGAAGCCGTTCCTCGACACCGATACCGCCCTTTGGCGCAAGATTGTCGAGATCAATCTCTTCGGGCCGCTGAACCTGCACCACATCGTGGTGCGCGGCATGGCCGAGCGCCGAACCGGCAAGGTGATCAACATCTCATCGGACGCCGCGCGGGTCGGCTCGTCCGGCGAATCGGTCTACGCTGCGTGCAAGGGCGGCATCGTCTCCTTTTCCAAGACGCTGGCGCGGGAACTGGCCCGGCGCAACGTGCAGGTGAACTGCATTTGTCCGGGCCCGACCGACACCGACCTGTTCCGGACCTTCGCCGGCGACGACGACGCCGGCCAGAAGCTGGTTGCGGCCCTGGAGCGCGCCATCCCGATGCGCCGGCTCGGCCAACCCGCCGATTATCCCGGGCTGGTGGCCTTTCTGGCCAGCAGCGATGCCGACTTCATCACCGGCCAGACGATCAGCGTGTCCGGCGGCCTGACGATGGCGGGGTAGAGCTTTTCCTGCCGGCCCCGTATTTGCGATCGAACCGCGCCGGCACAATGGCGAAGCGGCTATTGGGCCGAATTCGCGCTCTTGGGTTTCCCGGCCGGTTTCCTGTCGGATTTCATGTACGGAACCAGCGGCTCTCCCCTGCCCCGCTTCCCGACGACTTCCCTGGTCGCAGCTTCCACGGCAAGGAACCGCTTGGCGCTCGACGGGTGGGTCGTGCCCTGCAGGCCGATCGCCCTGGGATGCGCCGCCGCCATCCGGCGCCAGAAATAGGCGGCCTTCCTCGTGTCGTATCCCGCCCGGGCAGCGTAATAGACGCCGACATAATCGGCCTCGGCTTCGAACTCCTGGCTGAAGGCGAGCACGCCGACCTGCATCATCGGATCGATGACGTTGACGCCGCTCAACCCGGTGAGGATCGCCCCGACGATGCCGCCGAGAATCATGTTCCCGGCCTTGGAATCGATATGGCCCATCGTGTTGTGGGCCAGCTCGTGCCCGATAACGAAAGCCAGCTCGTCGTCCGTATCGGCAAAGCGCATCATGCCCGAAGTCACGATGATCCTGCTGCCGTCGGCGAAAGCGTTGACGCTGTCGTCGTCGCGCAGAAATGTGGGATAGTTGCAGATCATGCTGGGCGTCAGTTCGACGGGGACCAAACCGCCGCCGCGTCGCACCATCATGTTGAGCGGCTTGCCCTTGCTTTCTGCGATCAGTTCCGCGACCTGGGACCTTCCCGCACTGCCGGTCTCGATACTCTTGCCGTTGACGGCAACGATCCGGTCGCCGACCGCCAGCTTCGCCCGGTCGGCCGGCCCCCCTTCGAAGACCGAAATCAGCGTTATCTGGCTGCCGACGCCGTAGAGGGTGGCGTAGGCAGCCCTGTATTCGCCCGGCGCGCTGTCCAGATTCATGGTCAGAAAGCCGACGGCAGGCGCCTTTTCCTTGCAGATATCGACATTGGCCGCGCGAACGGCGAAATCGACCCGGCGCAATCGGTTCTGCACCTTCATGCGTTCGAGGATGACGATCTCGCGCTGTTTGCGGGCCTCTTCCTCTGCCGCCGCGCGCGAAATTTCCGGTACCCGCGACTGCGGCGCACAGGCGGCAAGAACTGCGGCCACGAGCAAGATCGAAAGTGTGTGCTTCATATTGATGTTCCCGGTTGGTTCGCGATCACCTTACCTATTCGACGCCACGCGTCAACCCGCCAGCGGTATCGCGGCGAATCGCACACGATCGATGGTCCCGGATGTGCAGTGCAGTATCCTTCCGCGCCCGTCGGCCCAACCGATCAGATACCGGGTCCGAATTGCCGGTCATCGTTACCGGTCTACACTTAGGAACCTCACCAGTTGTTCCGCTCGGCCGGGACGGAACGAAAACAGTTCGGAAGAAGCGAAACAGGCCCATGAATCACCATGGCCACGGGCACAACGAACGCCTTCTGTCGCGCGGGTTTCTTCTCATCGCCGCCTTCGCTCTCGTCGAAGCGGCCGGCGGCTATCTTTCCAATTCCCTGACCCTGATCGCCGATGCCGGACACATGGTGCTGGACGCTTCGGCACTGGCCCTGTCGTGGTGGGCTCTGCGCCTGTCCCGGCGCGAGCACGAGCGCCTGAGTTACGGCTATCACCGCTATCAGATTCTGGCTGCATTCATCAACGCACTGGCCCTCCTCGCGCTCGTCGGCTGGATCCTGTTCGAGGCCGTCTCGCGTCTCGGCAGCCCGGAACCCATGTTACCCATCCCCGCGCTGGCGATCGCCGTGACCGGTCTGGTCGTCAACCTTTATGTCTACCGGCTGCTTCACGGATCGGACAATCTCAACGTAAGGAGCGCGGCGCTTCACGTCCTGGGCGATATTCTGGGCTCCGCTTCGGCGATTGCCGCTGCCGGAATCGTCCTCGTTTTCGATTGGCACTATGCCGACCCGATTCTCGCGATCGTTGTCGCCGCCATTCTGGTTCGGGGGGCGTGGCGCGTGCTGCGCGAATCGATCCACATCCTGCTTGAAGGCGTACCGGCCAATCTCGATCCCGAGCGAATCCGACAGGCCCTTGTTGCGAAAGTCGAGGACCTGCTTGACGTCCATCACCTCCACCTCTGGGCGCTGACCGACGAGAAATTCCTGTTGACGTTGCACGCAACGATCGACGAATCGGCCGACGAACAGCTTGCGACGCATCGTATCAAGAAGGTGTTGGTCGGCGATTTCGGCATCGACCATTCGACGATTCAGATCGAGCGCGGCGTATGTCCTGACGTGTAATCGGGCGTACGCCCCCAGCTAAATCTGCAAAACCGAATTTGGCGACCTTTACCGGAATAAAGTACGGCCACTTGTACGAAGCGATAACCGACGGGGAACAGCGGCATCAAAGCGCGAGACCGGCCTCTGCCGGCGGTATTGCTTAAACAGATGGATATTTCTATGAATTTCGGCGACGCAGCATGCGGGTGGAGAGGTTTGACGAACAAAGATGATCAATTGGCGGTTTCAAATACGCTCGTCCTCGCCAGCGATATCGGCGTCCTGCGCAACGAACGATGGATTTTCCGGCACATCGACCTGAAGGTCGAGCGCGGTGAACTGGCATATCTGATCGGCGCGAACGGCGCCGGTAAATCGACTTGTGCGAAGGCTGTCCTTGGCCTGATCGAAATCGACGAGGGACGGATTGAGCGGGCGCCCTCCCTGTCGATCGGCTACGTTCCCCAGCGGCTCGCCGTCAGCCCGACCCTGCCGCTCCGCCTGCGGCGCCTGATAACGCTGACCGACAGTTTCCCGGCCGCGGACATCGAAGTCGCTCTCGAGGCAGTCGGGCTGGAAAGGCTGGGCAATCCTCCGGTTACAACCCTGTCCGGCGGCGAGTTCCAGAGACTGTTGCTTGCACGGGCATTGCTTCAGCGGCCCGACCTGCTGGTTCTCGACGAGCCGGGTCAGGGGATCGACGTTGCCGGGGCCGACATCCTGCACCAACTGATCGACGGCATCCGCCGCGACCTGGGATGCGGTGTTTTGCTTATTTCGCACGACATCAAGAGGGCGATGGATACCGGCGACGACGTTTTTGTGCTTGTGCCCCATGAACAGGACAACCTTGCGGCCAGTGCCGCCCAAGAAGCGGCATCCGGGCACCGCCGGTCCGAAGCGGCATCGTCGAACTAGTTCATGCTGGACGATTTCTTCCTGCGCGCCGTGATTGCCGGTATCGGCCTTGCGCTGGTCTCCGGGCCGGCCGGCTGTTTCGTCGTGTGGCGGCGGCTCTCCTATTTCGGCGAAACGATCGCCCACTCCGCCCTGCTCGGGGTCGCGCTCGCCATTCTGCTCGACCTGCATCTCGCGATCGGCATCTTCGCCACTGCAACGGCCGTCGTGGTGACGATGTTTGTTCTGGAGCGGCGCGACACCCTGCCGACCGATGCCCTGCTCGGCCTGCTGGCCCATGGCGGAATCGCGCTCGGCATCGTCATCCTGTCCTTCTTTCCGAAAATGCATCTCGACCTGCATGCCCTGCTTTTCGGCGACATCCTCGCCGTTTCGCGCGTGGACCTGGCAGTGATCTGGATCGGCGGCGCGCTGGCGCTGGCAATATTGTGGCGGTTCTGGCGCGCGCTTCTGGCGGCGACCGTCAGCCCCGACCTCGCCGCCGTCGCGGGACTGCGGCCGGAACGGGCCCGCCTGATTTTCGGTCTCCTGGTCGCTGCGATCATCGCCGCCGCCATCAAGGTCGTCGGCGTCCTGCTGATCGTCGCGCTTATGGTGATACCGGCGGCCGCCGCCCGCCGCTTCGCCGGAAATCCCGAGACGATGGCCGTTGGCGCGTCCGCAATCGGCGTTGTCGCGGTTCTGGGCGGGATGCTGGGTTCGCTGACATGGGACACGCCGTCAGGCCCTTCGATCGTCGTTACGGCGCTCGTCCTGTTCGTCGCGATACGCCTGATCCCGTTTCGGTTCGGCGGGCGCGGGCGCTGAATGTTGCAACGCGCTCCCGCGTGCAATTGCGCGGCGACGGTTGCGGTCAGGCCCGCAGGGCCGGCCTTCAGTCGAACTTCGCTCGCAGCGCCTTTGCGGTATTCGGCGGCACGAAACTCGCGATCTCGCCGCCCAAAGAAGCGATTTCCTTGACCAGGCGGGACGCGATGAACTGCTGCTGCTCCGACGCCATCAGATAAACCATCTCGACATCCGGGTTGAGCCGGGCGTTCATCCCCGCCATCTGGAATTCATAATCGAAATCCGATACCGCCCGCAGGCCGCGGATGATCATGACCGCGCCGTTCTCTTCCGCGAAGTGCATCAGCAGGCCGCCGAACACCTTGGCCTGCGCCTTACTGCCGTTCGCGCCGTTGACGATGTCGAGCTCGTGGTTCACCAGGGTCAGGCGCTCTTCGAGCGTAAACAGCGGGCTCTTGCCGATATTCTCGGCCACGGCGACGATCAGGCGGTCGCAAATCCGCAACGCGCGCCGGATGATGTCGACATGCCCGTTGGTAATCGGATCGAACGTGCCCGGATAGAGCCCGATGCGTTCGGCCATGATGCGCTCCCCCTTCGCGAACCGGCTGCCGACACGCCTAGGCGGGCGCGGCCCGGAATGCAACGGCCATTCCGGCGCGGCGGGAAGACCGTGCCGCCTCAGTCGATGTCGGCTTCGGGGTGGTTTTCCGGCGCGCCGTTCGCTTCGCGCAGGCGGGACACCGAGACGACCCGCTCGTCGTCGTCGAGGTTGAACAGGTTGACGCCGCGGGTCTTGCGGCCGACGACCCCGATGCCGTCCACAGGCACGCGGATGATCTGCCCGCCGTTGGTGACGAGGATCAATTCGTCGTCCATCCGCACCGGGAAGGCGCCGACGACCCGGGCTTCCCGGCCGTCGCGATCGAGATCCATATTGACGATGCCGATGCCGCCGCGCCCGGTGATGCGGTATTCGTAGGCCGAGGTCCGCTTGCCCATGCCGTCGTCCGAAGCCGTCAGCACGAATTCTTCGGCGGCGTGCAGATCGGACCACGGCGCTTCGACGATCCTGGACGCAAGCTTCGCATCTTCCCGGTTGGGCGTTTCTCCCTGCTCGATCCGCGAGCCGACCCGTTTATGCGCGTTGGCGATACGGATAAATTCTTCCCGCGTTTCGGTTTCGGCATCGACATGGTTGAGAATGGAAAGGGAAATAACCCGGTCGCCGGGGGCAAGCCTGATGCCGCGTACGCCGCGGGAATCGCGTCCGCTGAACCGGCGCACCTTGCCGACGGGGAAGCGGATGGCTTTGCCCACGGCGGTCGCCAGAAACACGTCGCGGCCGGTATCGCAGGTTTCGACGCCGACGAGCGATTCGCCCTCCTCCAGCTTCATGGCGATCTTGCCGTTGGCCTTGACGTTGACGAAATCGGCCAGCGAATTGCGCCGGACAGTGCCGCTGCTGGTCGCGAACATGACGTCGAGGTCCGGCCATTCCTCCTCGTCCGGCAGGGGCAGGATGATGGAAATGTTTTCGCCCGGCTGGAGCGGCAGCAAGTTCACCATCGCCTTGCCGCGCGCCTGCGGCGTGCCGAGCGGCAGCCGGTAGACCTTGAGCTTGTAGACCATGCCGGTGGAGGAGAAGAACAGCACCGGCGTGTGGGTGTTAACGACATAGACCTGGTCGACGAAATCCTCTTCCTTGGTCTTCATGCCGGCGCGGCCCTTGCCGCCGCGTTTCTGCGCCCGGTAGGTCGCCAGCGGAACCCGCTTGATGTAGCCGCCGTGGGTAATGGTCAGGACCATGTCCTCGCGCTGGATCAGGTCTTCGATATCCTGGTCGAAATCGCCGTCCTCGATCGCCGTACGGCGCTCATCGGCATAGGTCTCCCGCATCTCCAGCAGCTCGTCGCGCAGGATTTCGAGCACCCGGATGCGCGAGCCGAGAACCTCCAGATGGCCGCGGATTTCGTCGACGATCTGCCGGAGATCCTCGCCGATCTTGTCGCGCTCCAGGCCGGTCAGGCGATGCAGCCTGAGGTCCAGGATAGCGCGGGCCTGGGCTTCGGAGAGCCGGTAAGCGCCGTCTTCGCCGACAAAACGGCCGGGTTCCGCGATCAGCGCGATCAGGGGTGCCACGTCTTCCGCCGGCCAGGCGCGCTCCATCAGGCCTTCCCGGGCGGTCGCGGCATCCGGCGCGTGGCGGATCAGCGCCACGATCTCGTCGATATTGGCCACGGCGACCGCCAGCCCGGCCAGGGTATGCGCCTTGCTGCGCGCTTCCTCAAGCAGGAAAGCGGTACGCCGCACGATGATCTGCTCGCGGAAGGCGAGGAAGGCCTTGAGCACGTCGAGCAGCCCCAACTGCTCCGGCCGGCCGCCGTTCAGGGCGAGCATGTTGACGCCGAAGCTGGTCTGAAGCTGGGTGAAGCGGAAAAGCTGGTTCAGCACGACTTCGGGGTCGGCGTCGCGCTTGACCTCGACCACAAGGCGCACGCCTTCCCGGTCGGATTCGTCGTTGGCGCCGGCGATGCCCTCGATCTGCTTCGACCGCGCCAGTTCGCCGATCTTCTCCAGCACCCGTTCCTTGTTCACCTGATAGGGGACCTCGGTGAACACGAGATTCTCGCGCCCGTTGCGGCCGGGCTCGACCTTGTGGCGCGCGCGCATGACAACGGCGCCCCGGCCGGTGCGGTAGGCCTCGTGGATGCCGGCGCGGCCCATGACAAGGGCGCCGGTCGGGAAATCCGGGCCGGGCACCAGTTCCATGATGTCTTCGAGCGCGGCGTCCGGTTCCTCAATCAGCCAGAGGCAGGCGTCGATCACCTCGCCGAGATTGTGCGGCGGGATGTTGGTCGCCATCCCCACGGCGATGCCGCCGGCGCCGTTGACCAGCAGGTTCGGATAGCGCGCCGGCAGCACCACCGGCTCCTGCCGCGATTCGTCGTAGTTGTCCTGGAAATCGACCGTATTCCGGTCGATATCGTCGAGCAGGGATTCCGCCGCCTTGGCGAGCCGCGCCTCGGTGTAGCGCATGGCCGCCGGCGGGTCGCTGTCCATCGAGCCGAAATTGCCCTGGCCGTCGATCAGCGGCAGGCGCATGGAGAAAGGCTGCGCCATGCGGACCAGCGCATCGTAGATCGCCTGGTCGCCGTGCGGATGGTACTTGCCCATGACGTCGCCGACGATCAGCGCCGACTTCCGGTAGGGCTTGTCGTTGGTGTAGCCGCCCACGCGCATGGCATAGAGGATGCGCCGGTGCACCGGCTTCAGGCCGTCGCGCACGTCCGGAATCGCCCGCGCCACGATCACGCTCATGGCGTAATCGAGGTAGGAGCGCTTCATCTCCTCTTCGATGGAAATCGGCGCGATATCGCGTTCGGGCGTCGTCGGCTCGGCCAAGGCGGGTCGATCTCTCTAGGTCGAAGGGTCTTGCAGCGGTTCCCGGCAGCGAAAACCGCGGAAATCCGGCAATGCCGGACACCGTATCGGGACAGCGCCGCAGCGAACCGGATCCGGCGCGAAAAACACCACAAAATTTAGCATGCGGCCAAGTCGGTTACAACAATATGATGTGGTTCGCCGGTCAATTCACCGCCGCGCCGGAGACAGGTCCGTCCTGCTCCGAAGATGCCGAAACCGTGCGCGGTCAAGCCCTCTTTGCGCGAACGTAGGAGGCGATCCTGTCCGCGACCTGGGGCGGCACAGGAATGGCGGAATCGGCGACTCTCCGGGCCGCGGTTTCCTCGTCCCAGTTTTCGCCGATCGTGCATACCGAAATCGTCATGGCGGCGGCCCGGGCGCCGGAGGCGCAATGGATCAGGATCGGCGCCGGCAACTCCTGCATTTTTCGGCTGAGGCCGTCGGTCGCCTCGACATCGCCGACCTGCGGCGGCGCCAGCGGATAGTGCAGCCACGTCATTCCGGCCGCCTCGACCGCGGCGCCTTCGCTGTCCGGCGCCATCGTCTCGCCGCGCTCCCCGGCCACGCGCAGGCTGACGACGGAACCGAATCCCTGCACCTTGAGATCGGCGATTTGCGCGGCGTCGGGCGCGCCGTCGGCGACGGCGAACCGGCCGGTGAGGAAGCGAACGTTCATTCGGGTTGCCTTATATATTCGTTTTTTTGAATATTAATAAACCGGGCAGCCGTCAACGGTTTTCCGGCCAGCCGCCTTCGCGACCGAAATCGAGACCCGTGGGCGGGACCGATGCAAATCGGCTGCCTTTCGGTTCGTGCGCCGGTCCAGGCGAAAGCGGCCCGCAAATTCCCCGGAAACGTCTCCCGGGGGATTCGCGGGCCGTGCCTAACGAGACCGCAGAACGGCAGCGAGGATGCGCCGCCTCCGCCCTGCGGTTCCCCTACAGCTTGTATTTGCGGAAGTCGTAGCGCGGCGGCAGCAGCGATTCCATTTCAGCGCGCGGGATCCGCTTGTTGACGACGAATTTCCCGTTCTGAACCTGGCTGATATAGCAATCGATCATGCCGCTGTGGTCCTGCGCCCGCAGCAGTTTGGCGCCTTGCGGATGCGCCAGCGAATTTTCCATCTTCAGGCCTTCCAGCGCTTCGATCACGCCCGGCGTATCCTTCTTCCGCTGCCAGCCCGACGCTTCGATTGCCTGTTTCAGCACGAAGAAATTTTCGTACGACTGCCAGGCATGGCTCTTTGCCATCACCCGGTCGGAGCCGTTTTCCTTCGCGTGCACCGGATCGATATTCATCATTTCGATGAATTTCTTGTGGTACTCGTCGTTCTTGTATTCCAGCGGACGCGGGAAGTTTTCCAGGAAGAAAACGTTTTCCGCCGCGCCGTTGATCGCCTTGGGATGGATCGCCTCGATGGTGCCGCTGACCGAGTACATCTTCATTTTCTCGTCCAGCTTCATCGACTTGGACTGGGTGTAGAACGCCACCGACAACGCGCCGAAGAAGACGGAGAACAGCACTTCCGTTTCTTCCGGAATCTTGGCCAGATACGGCACCAGATCCTTCGTGCCGAGCGGAACGGCAATCGGGTCGTTGACCTTGCCGCCCATCGCCTCGATCAGCTTGCGGTGCTCCTGATGGTGACTGTGGCCCCAGGCATAGTCGGGGAAAATCATCGTCCAGTTCTTGCCGAGATTCTTGAACGCCCACGGCGCACCCGCCGCTGCGAGCGCGTAGGTATCGGTGCCGGTGCGGAAGCTGTAGCGCGTGCCTTTCGACCCGGTCGCTTCGGTCGCCTCGCCGGCGGAGAAATACGGCGTCTTCAATTCGCTCGCGATCGGGATCGAGGCGAGCATGATGCCCGAATGCACCGAACCGACGACGAAGCGCGCCTTCGAGCGTTGAATCAGCGAGCGCAGTTTCCGCGCGCCCGCGGCGGGATTCGATTCGGTATCGGCCACCGGCACTTCGAGTTTCCGGCCGGCAATACCGCCGCCTTCGTTGATCAACGTCGCCGCGGCCTTGGCGCATTTGTCGTGCCAATAGCCCCAGGACGAAAACCCGCCCGTCACTTCGCATTGGTGTCCGATCACGATTGGCCCGCTTTCCTTGGCGAGCAGATCGCGGGTCAGGGACAGATAGGCGGTCGACGCGACTGCGCCGCCGGCCAGCGCCGTCTGCAGGAAGGAACGGCGCGGCAGTTCCATCCGGATTTCCGGTTCAACGGGGTTGGCTGACTTGTCTTTGCGTTTCATTTCTCTCACTCCCTATGGTTGCTATGCGGCCATACCGAGATACCGATGAACGACATCGGGCTGGGTCTTGAGGTCTGCAGCGCTGGATCGGTGCACGATGGCGCCTTTCTCCATCAGGTAAATCGAACTGCAGATCTTGAATGCGGTAACCAGATTCTGCTCCACCAGAAGAATGGAGACGCCGGTCCTGTTGATCTTGCGGATTTCGGACCGGATTTCCTTGATCAGGATCGGCATTATGCCTTCGGTCGGTTCATCGAGGATGATGAGTTTGGGCTGCATGACGAGGCAGCGCGCGATCGCCAGCTGCTGCTGTTCGCCGCCCGATAATGTGCCGCCCTTCTGATCCAGCCGGTCCTTCAGTTGCGGAAAACGATCGAAGACCAGGGCGCGCTGCGGCGCCGACGGATCCTGCCGCAGACCGAGGAAAAGGTTTTCCTCAACGGTGAGATTGGGAAATATGCCCCGGCCTTGGGGGACATAACCGATGCCCTGGGCCGGCACCTTGTGCGCCGCCAGGCCTGTCAGATCGACGCCGTCGAATGTCGCGCGACCCGCCGATGCCCGGACCAGGCCCATGATCGCCTTGAGCGTGGTCGTCTTGCCGACGCCGTTGCGGCCCAGCAGGCCGACGATCTCGCCGTCGCCCACCTTGAGCGAAACGCCCCGGAGCACCTCCACCTTGCCGTAACTGGCGTGCAAATCGTGCACTTCAAGCATCGAAGCCGCCCTCGTCTTCGTCTTCGTCCTCGTCTTCGTCGCCGAGATAGGCTTCGCGCACCGCAGCGTTCTCCGCAATTTCCTGCGGCGTTCCCCGCGCCAGGACACCGCCCTGCGCCATTACGGTAATCCGTTCGGCGAGATCGAAGACGACGGGCATGTCATGCTCGATGATAATGACATCGACGGACTCGGCCAGATGACGGATCTTGTCGACCGTCGCCTCCGTCTCCGCCGGCCCCATGCCGCAAATCGGCTCGTCCAGCAGCAGGAGCGTCGGCCCGGTTGCCAGCGCAATGCCGATCTCCAGCAAGGCCACATCGCCGTAAGACAGGGTGCCCGCTTGCGAATCGCGTAGTGCCTCCAGGCCGGTCTGCTCCAGTATCTCATCGACGCGTTCGGCCGTCCGCCCGAAACGGCTTCGGTTCGAGAAGGGGTGCATTACACCCTCTCCCGCCTGAGCCGCGATCCACAGATTCTCTGCCACGGTCATCGAATCGAACACGCTTTTTATCTGCAGCGACCGGCTTATGCCGAGTCGGCTGATCCTGTGCGGCGCCATCCCCGAAATGTCGGTGCCGTGAAACCGTACCGTCCCGGAATCCGATCTGAGCATCCCGGAAATCGTATTGAACAGGGTGGTTTTGCCGGCCCCGTTCGGGCCGATGATCGCGTGCAGGACGTTCGCTTCGAAATCGAGCGTGACACGATCGAGCGCCACCAGTCCGCCGAAGCGTTTGGTCAGGTCGGCGATTTGCAGCATCGGCGCGCTCACGGTCCGGCCTCGCCCTTGACCGGCGCCGTCGCGCTCTCCATCGCCTTGCGCGGGCCTTCATCCTTCTCCGTCCTGTCCGCAGTCCGCGAGGCAAAGCGGTCGATCAGTCCGTTCCAGATACCCATCAGCCCCTTCGGTGCGAAGATCACCGTCAGAATGACCACGATACCGACCAGAATGGGGTAATGTTCCCACATATTGGACAGTTCTTCGCGGACGACGATCAGCAGTGCCGCACCGATTGCCGGGCCGAACAGCGTCCCCGCACCGCCGACGATGGTCCACACCACGCCTTCGCCCGACACATGGTAGAACATGTAGGTTGCAGAGGCATAACGCCCGAACAGGGCGAACAGGCATCCCGCCAACCCGGCGAAGCCGCCGGCGACCACGAAAGCGACCCAACGCAGAAAATAGACGTTCAGGCCGATCAGCGACGCGCGGACATCGTTCTCCCGCACCGCCATCAGCGCCATGCCGAATGGGCTTCTGACGATCAGGTATTTGACGAAAAAGGCGAACCCGACGACCAGCAGAATGAAGAAATACTGAACGGTCTGGTCGGTGAGGCTGAGCTCGGATTCACCGAGCGTCAGCATGGGCGGCATCGAGAAACTCGTCCCGTCGTCGCCCCCGGTCAGCGGCTTGGCGCTCAACGCTATGAAATAGAAGATCAGCGAAAACACGACGGTGATGATCGCAAAATAGTGCCAGGTCAGCCGCACGGCGAGCGCCCCTGCGACCGCCGCGGTCGCGACGGCAACGACCATGCCGAGCCCCAATGCCGGCCAGAATCCGAGCCCGAGCTTGGCGACGCCGATCGCGACGCCGAACATGCCCATGCCGAAAAACAGCGCCTGTCCGAAAGACAGCAGACCGACATATCCGAACAGCAGGTTTACGCTCGCCGCGAAAAGGGACCAGATCAGGATCTCGGCCAGAATATCGAGCCAGTAATCGAACCCGACCGCCGGCAGCAGCCATGGCGCAATCAGCAGAAAGGCCAGGACCGTCAGCAGGACGCTTCGGTTGATGCGCGCCTTCACCGTGTCGCTCCGGCGAAGATGCCGTGGGGCCGCGCGATCAGCACGGCGCTCATCAGGCAGAGCGACACGATCCGGGCAACCGTCGGATCGGTGAAGCTGGTCACAATGCCCTCGGTTACCGCCAGCAGAACGGCCGCTGCCACGGTTCCGGGCAGATTGCCCAGGCCGCCGATAATGACCGCCATGAAGCAGAAGGGCAGTACGTCGACACCGGTCTGGAAATCGACGGTGGTGATCGGCGCGGCCACGGCGCCACCCAGCGCCGCCATCGCGAACCCCAGTGCGAAGGTCACCATGTAGACCGTGCGTGCCGGCACACCCATGGCGAGCGCGGTATCCCGGTCGAACCGCACCGCGCGCATCCATGTCCCCAGTTTCGTGCGATGCAGGAAAACGAAGAAACCGAAGATCGCGACGATGGAGACCCCGGCCGCGAAGATCCGGTAGATGTCGTATTCGATGCCGAACAGCGGGATCGTGCCCTCGATCGGCGGCAGAATGCGTTTTGGCGCTGCGCCGAAGCCGGCCCGGACGACTTCCTGGATGATGATCGACAGACCGAAGGTCGCCACGATGGAGAGCGCCGCGGTGCCGCGAATGGGTTGAATGACCGAGCGCTCGACCAGGGCCCCCATCAGGAATCCTATAAGCGGCACAATCAGGAAGGCGATCCAGTAGTTGCCGGTCGCTTCGAGCACGAACCAGGTGAGGACGGTCCCCACCATGAAGAAATCGCCATGCGCCAGATTGATGATGTCGAGCAATCCGAAAATGATCGACAGGCCAAGGGCGATGAGCGCGATAATCAGGCCCCAGACCAGACCGTTAAACGCAAGGGCGACGACAATATCCATATCGAGATGGTTTACCCGTTATACCCGAGGCTGCCTGTTGTACGGCCGGCTACGCCTTGTGAGTTGCTGCACACCACGCGATTTTTCGTTCAATTGATAAAGCAGGCATTAGAGAGTGCGAGATTGACGGTTTCGCGGTCGCACCCCGTTCCGAATACCCGACACCGACTCTGGATCAGACGGTTCCGGCAGCTGCGCGAACCGCTGCTGCCCGTTCGGATTGGCGTGCGCTCGCGGCCGACCGGGCGATCGCCTCGATCTCCGCGCCCGCCGTTTCCGGAGAACCTGCTTCAAAGGGCGGCTGCGGATTGTATTCGATACCGAGCTGGATCGATTTTGCGACTTCGGCGCCGAACAGCTCGCCGGCGACGGTCAACGCAAAATCGATCCCCGCGGTAACGCCGCCGCCCGAAATGACGTTGCCGTCCATGACGACCCGGGCGGGATCGGGAATCGCGCCAAAGGCCGACAACATCTCCCGCGACATCCAATGGCAGGCAGCCCGCCGCCCCTTCAGGAGGCCCGCCGCCCCCAGAACCAGCGACCCGGTGCAGACCGACGTAACATAGCGTGCGCCCTGCGCCTGCCCGCGAAGAAAATCGAGCGTCTCCTCGTCGGTCAGCAAGGCATTCATCCCGCCGCCGCCGGGCACGCAAACGAGATCGAGCTGCGGACAGTCCGCATAGGTGACATCCGGCAGGATACGCATACCGCCGCCCGCCATAACCGGATCCAGGGTCTTCGAGACCAGCAGCACCTCTGTATCGGGAAACTTGGTGAAGACTTCGTGCGGCCCGGTCATGTCGAGCTGCATGATGTCGGGAAAGAGGAGCATGCCGATCCGGAATGCCATCGCCCAGCCTTCCATTGTTGTTGACCGGCCGGATGATTCCACGGGCCGGAATCCGTTGCAACGGATCAATCCGCGCTGAAGACGACGCTTCAGACGATACGTCAGGCGATGCTTCCCGGACATCGCGACGCGCTGGCCGCCCGGTTCGCGGAGATCGTCGCACGCGCGGAGCAGCAGCCGTAGAATTCGGCGAAAATCCCGCTCTGTGGATTCCTCTGCAAAAGGCGCGCGCCGTGGGCACGCGGCCCCCTCCCCCCAACCCCCTCCCCCGGAGGGGAGGGGGAGCATCGGTGCGGAGACGCCGCGCCAATGCCGAAGAATCGCTGCAATTCCAACGTTTTACCCCCCTCCCCTTGGGGGAGGGGCAGGGGGAGGGGTATCGTTGGGAAGGCTCCGCCGCCGCCCATTTCGGCTTTGCCCGACTTTCGCAGAGGAATCCTCTGTGGGGGAGGGTTTGAAACCTTCCCCTACGCCCTCTGGCATTCCGGCCACTGCGACGCCACGCTTCCCATCCCGTCATTTCGACCGGAGCGGCGCAGCCGCGTAGCGGAGAAATCTTTCAGCTTCGGCGCTCCGGACCGGGCATCGAGGGTGAAAGATTTTGGGCTTAAAAGATTAGTAGGCGGAATTGTTCGGTAGACTCAACGACGGCACATAGACCGATTGAACAAAAAAGTTGTCTCTTCCGGTCAATGTGAGCTCGTGCCGGGCGGCTCCAGTCGAAATGACGGGTGGTCGGACGGCACCGGCAAATGTGAAAAACACTTGCCAGGCACGGAATAATTCCTATATTGGCAAACAGGAACATATATCGAACATTGAGGATACCCCCATGCCCATCTCCTTCCCCGTGCCCGAG
>LXNI01000153.1_pt1 | contig 85193 bp, 70 predicted proteins | sample 809091 | NCBI WGS metagenome assembly LXNI01 (sample SAMN04870527, study PRJNA318959) | sponge metagenome | biome: 01000161; feature: marine sponge reef; material: water | host: Sarcotragus foetidus | place: Greece: Milos, Mediterranean Sea | collected 2013-05-29 | depth 5-7 m | reverse complement strand
CGTAAAGGAGTGAATTCCACATGGTCCTCTGGCAAGGGTGCTTGACTGGGTGCAAAGAAAGACAGTGCATCCCGTGGATAGTCCAGTATCAGGTTCTTGAAATTTTGATCGTGACTGATCCTGTTTGCCATGGCAGTGCCCGGTGCGGTGTCTGCTGGTCTGTAAGGATCAGACTAATGCTGGCAAAAGGGCTATGGCAAAACGCTTAAGAAGCAGTAAGAAGATTACCTTTTGCAAATTAGTATATTCGTTTGCCAGTATGGAGTGTTACGGAGACGGGTGGGGTTGGAATACAGTGCCAGGGCATCAGAGCCTTAAGTGATGTTTAACTCTAGAACAAGCGACACCAGAGGAGTGCTAATGCTTTCATTATTCGCTTGTTCACCAGAATGGACTAACGGTAGGACTGGCGCGCCATCTCTGGTGTACCGGGGTTCGACTTGCCCATTGTCGGAACACGCCGACATGTGCTCTGAGGCTCTAAGGCAATGTAGAGTTTGTCGACTCAGCAAGTAAGCGTGTCGTTTGCATAGGTGCTATTCAGTACCAGATTGAGAGAGACAGTATGAAACGCAATCCCGATGCGAGGCTACGAGAACGGGTCCATGACCGACATTAGTAAAGTGGGTAACCACCGTGTATCATCGTAGAATGATTGTACAGAACCAGATTCTCGGTACGCTTTGGGCATCTGGACCGCAAGATAGCCTTGCAGGCATTCTCACGGATGAGGTGCTGGCCTGTCAGTGATCAATCGCCTGGTATGCGCGGATTTCAGCTACGTCGATTCGCTTAGGACGGCACAATTGACGGGTTGCCTGGAGGCGCTGAGGGTTCTGGAGGCGATCTGTTTTTCGGTGTCGGCAGTGCATCTGCACTTGACGAGTGGATGGAAGGTTGCGGTTTGCATCATAGAGGCCCCCTGGAGAGGAGTATATGGCAAATAACTATACTTCCCTGTCGGTAACTTACCGATCGGGCTCCGCCGAAATAACGCAGCCGGAAACGGGCCCGCCCGAATCGGGTGCAGCGGATGCGAGGCTCACATGGGAACCGGACCAGCACTGACACGCGTTGTCACCGGGCGCGCACGACATTGAGTAACAGCTTGCCCAGGCGGCATTGGCTATGGGCCGGGACGTTGCTCGTGGCGCTCCTCGTGGCCGTCCTCCTCGTCGGTGTTGTGTGGAACCGCCCTACCGGTATTGATGCTCCCCTGCCGGCGGCAAGACCGGATGTCGAGAAGATTACCGCAGCCGCGGCTGCCCGGATCGCACAGGAAAGCCGGCGAGAGCTCCCACCTCCCGTGGTGCAAGCGGCGCCAGGTGTAAGCAGCGGCGCCGACAGCGCAGACACCCGCCCAAGCTCCCCGCCCATACCGCCGGAGGGTTATGCATTCGTCGAACACTTCGGTGCGATGACCAAGGCGCGGATCGAAGGACGAACCGACGACGATCCGCAGGACGAGAGCGGCCCTGAATGGCTGCATTCCTCCGATGCAATTGCAACGTTGACCAGACAGGCGGAAGCCGCCGGGCGCGACTGGTCGTTCGGCTGGATTCGCCTGGCGGGGGACGCCCGGCGCACGGATCTCGCCCGCGCCCTCGCAGACACGGGCGCCGCGATCATCGGCACCTCGGGGCGGCTCGTCCGGGTGCGGCTCCCCGGCGACGCCTCCAGTCTCCGGGAGATCGAGGCGCTTGTTGCGGTAGACGGGCTGGGTGCGCTCCCCGCGCAGGCCAAGCTCGTGGCGTTCGACGACTGGAACGCACCTCTTGGCGCCGATCCGCAACCCGTCTACGTCACACTGATGGCCGAGGACACCGACGGCCGCTGGCGCCGGGCGATGGAAGACCTCGGCGCGATCGTGGGCGGCTACGACCCGGCGCTGCGTGTCTACCGGGCGAACGCCGACCGCGGCGTGATCGAAGCGCTGGCCGCGGCCGATTTCGTGCTCGCGGTGGAGCCCATCCGCCTGGTCAAAGCGTCCCACGACACGGCCGTACCCGCGATGGGTGCGGACGCGCTGCGCGCCTACGATGGCGCCCCGGGCATCTTCTCGGGCACAGGCGGGGAATCGGTTCCCATTGCCGTGATGGACACGGGACTCAACATCAACCACCTGGATATCGCCTCGCACCGGGACAGCATCTGCGGCGCCAATTTCTCCTACAACTCCCCATATTTTGGTGCGGATGGGCCGCTCATTGAGGCCGATGACCTGTGGATCGACGATCACGGACACGGCACGCACGTCACCGCCACGGTCGCCGGCAACGGCTTCAGACAGCAGCGCTTCGCGGGCATGGCGCCGGGGGTCCGCCACATCCGTTTCGCCAAGGTGTTGGGCTCGAACGGTTCAGGGTCTGATGACAACATCCCGCGGGGGATGGACTTCCTCGCCACGCAGTCCGGTTGCAACGAGGCGGGGCGAATGTCCGCGCGGGTGAAGCCCCTGATCGTCAACATGAGCCTGTCGAGATCTGCGAAGAGCCACCGTGGCCGCGGAGTCGGGGCGCGCAAGCTCGACTCGACGGTCTGGAGCCACCGGCAGCTCTACGTGGTGTCGCAGTCGAATTCGGGCATCAGCGGCTTTTCGAACTATGGCGCCGCCAAGAATTCGCTCGCGGTCGGCGCCGCCATGGACAGCGGCGATCTGGCGTCGTTCAGCAGCCACGGGCCGACGGCGGACGGACGGCTGGCGCCGAACGTCGTGGGCACGGGCGTTCGTGTCTACTCCGCAAAGGGCCAGGGAAACCGCAGCGGGTACGTCGTGTTCGGCGGAACGAGCATGTCGTCCCCCGCGGTGGCGGGGGTCGCAGCGCTGCTCATGGATGCGGTTCCGGCGCACAGGGAGCATCCCGCTCTCACCCGGGCGCGGTTGATGGCGAGCGCCGTCCGGCCCGATCCGTGGCTGGCCGACGGCGCCGGCTTCACGCTGGACAACAGCACAGGGCCGGGACCGCTGCAGGCCCGTTTTGGCATGGGCAAGGTGTCGGCGCGCACCGCGGCGCTGCAACGCGACACGGCCGATGGTTGGAAGAGCGGTAGCGTGACGACCGAACTCGAAGACGGCGCATACGCCTACCATGACATCAACGTACCGGAGGGTGCGAGCCGCCTGGATGTGGTGATGACCTGGGACGAGCCACCCGCGGACGCGGTGACCAGCACGGTCCTGAACGACCTCGACCTGTGGCTGGACCGTGACGCTGACTGCGAAACTTCGGCGTGCGGTGAGTACACGTCCCGCTCGCGCGTCGACAACGTTGAGTGGATCGTCGTCAGCGATCCCGAGCCGGGGATCTACCGGGTGAAGGTACTGGCGCACCGCGTCTACACAGCAGCGCCCCGGGCCGCCGTGGCGTGGACGGTGATCCGCGGAGCGTCCACGCCGGCGCTGAAGATGGAGGCGGACCGAGAGCGCATCACGGCAACGGGGACGCACGAACTGACACTGACGTTGACGTCCGACGCGTATCTGGCTGCCGGCACGCGGTTGCGCGTGGACTGCCGGACTGGGGACTCATCGACCTGCAGTGACCTCGTTACGATCGAGAGCGCGGCCCTCCTGCGCAAAGACGGTCTTATGGTGGACCTGGAGGACGAGCAGGGGCACGTGGCTCCGCTGGGGTATTCGTGGACCCCCAGGCCGTTCTACCTCGGCGTGCCGATACCGATCGGGGAAATTGCCGTCGGGGACAGCCGCAAGATTGTCTTCCTGGTCTCTGTACAGGGGAATACCGAAGCCGACGATACACGCCTGCATTTCACTGCAAGCGCGTGGAACGCACACTCGGCATCGGTCACCGTGGGCGTTGGACCGGGGGACGAAACTGTGCAAGAGTCCATCCGGCCCACCAACGACACGTTCGCGGAGGCCACCCCGATCGCAGGCGAGGAAGGTTCGCTCGCAGTGGATCTGCTCCACGCGACACCCGAGCCGGGGGAACCGGTGTTCGACAAGGAGATCGGGCGCCCTGTGGCTTCGGTGTGGTACAGGTGGACGGCGCCGGCGGATGGCGCCGTCCGCTTCCGCGTCCCGGTGCTCGCAGCGGACTACAGGCAACAAGACGATGTTGCACGTCATGACCGTGTCCACGTGTTCTCCGGGGACGAGATCGCCGCCCTGCACGAGGTGGTGTCCGCGCTGTGGCAAGTGACGTTCTTCGCCGAGCTGGGGTCGACCTACCGCATTCGTGTCAGCGGTGTGTCGAGAGCCGCGCCGATGGACCTGCGCTGGTCGCCCGGTGACCGTCCTGTCAACGACGACTTCGCGGAAGCGGCGGTCCTCGAAGGTGAGTCGGGCAGCTACGACGGCAGCAGTGCCGGGGCGACCCTGGAGCTCGGCGAAGCGTTCGGCGGGATGGCAGCGACCACCTGGTTCCGTTGGGTCGCGCCGGACGACGGCCGCTGGGAGTTCCAGGCATCCGGGCGTCCTGTGCTCATCTTCGAGGGCGATGCCATCGCCGCGCTGCGCCTGGTGGGTGCGCGGCCATCGAATTTCGCGCAGGTTCCGGTCGGCGCGGGCCGGGAGTACCGCATCGCGGTCGCCGAGAGGGACGCGGCGGGCCCGGGCGGCGACTACACGCTATGGTGGTACCCTATCAAGTACACGAACGAAGGTTACAACGACGCCTTCGAGGATGCCCGGTTGCTGGGTGGCGAAGCCTCATCGGAGTACATCGTCGACGTCGACAGCGCTTCCACGGTCGAACCCGACGAGCCGGCGGAAACGGGTGTGAGGACGAAATGGTGGGAGTGGGAGGCGCCGGAGGACGGCGGTCTCCATACCTGGCGGCTGCAGGATGCGGGCGAGGCCGTACCAGGTTATCCAAAGATGCGCGTGACCCTGTGGACGGGTACGGCGGTCGACGACCTCGTGCTGGCCGCGGAGATCGGCCCCGGGGCGCCGTTCGAGACACTGCTGGATGCCGTCGGCGGCGAGACGTACTGGATCGCGGCCGGTCTTCCCAATGGGGACGTGGCAGCCTACGAACAGTTAAGTGCCTCCGGCAAGTTGAGCGCGGGGGCGACACCGGGCAATGACGAAGCGACCGGTGCGACAGCGGTGTCGGGCGCATCGGGATCGATCTCGGGATCAACGGCGTTCGCGACCGGCGCGCGCGGTGAGCGAGGCGCCGTTCTCGGCCGCTCGACCCTCTGGTGGACGTACGAAGCCGACGAATCCGGCTGGGTTCGCTTCGCCGTGGACGGTGATGCGGGCCCCTGGGTGCTGACCGTCCACCGGGATGCCGCGGACGGACTCAGCGGCCTGGACGTGCTGGCATCCAGTGTCTGGCAGCGAAGCGACGGGGACGTGGACGAGGTGCTGTTCGAGGTGGAGGCGGGCGTCCGCTACACGATTTCCCTCGGGGTTCGAGGCGGCGGACCCGGTGGCGAGTTTACGCTCCGCTGGGAAGCTGCGGAAGCGCCGGCTTGGCTGCGCTATGCCGGTCGGCTTGCGGATGGCGACCATGACTCGGGCGGGGACCCGGTGGAGATCCGCGGACCCCGCGACCTCGCCGCGCACGCCACACTTAGCCTGCTCTACCTGGCTTCGGAGCTTGGCCTGCAGGTGTTCGAACAGGACCCGGAGACCGGCAGGCTCGACCAGATTCAGTTGCTGGACACCGATTTCGGTATGGACGTCTCACTGATCTGGGATCCCCAACGCAACCGGCTGTTGGCGGACGACTGCGGGACGTGGCGCTCGTTCGAGCCGGGCGCCGACGACCGGCAACTCAGCGAACCCGGCGAACTGGCGGTAGCAGAGGATCCGGGCAACTGTGCCGGTGATCTGTTGATGGACGCGACGGGCTCGGACCTGTACCGCGTCTGGAACTCTGGCCTGGACCACTTTCGCGTGGAAGACGGGGGCGGGCTACGGTTTGTCGCGAGCGTCGACAAGACAATCACGGGCGGCGCCGTACTGTCGAACGACGGCGAAACGCTCTATACGGTCGAAGTCGGCCCCTACCGCTTGAAAGTGTTCGATCGTGACACGGACACGGGCGTGCTGACGCCAACGGACAACATTACGATACTCGACTTCTTGATCCCATACCGAACTTTGCCAATAGCGATCAGCGACGACGACGCGTACCTGTTCGTCTTCGACCGAACTGGCGATCGAACGAAACTCTTCTCGCTCGCCGACCGGCTGCATCCGGAATGGGTGGGGATTTTATCGAGGTTCTGGGGCTGGGACAGGCCAAGTGACAGATGCCACTTTGCTGACAGCCGCACTGAAGGCGTCATCGTCGACGTATTCTGCCCGGGCGGGGCCTTCACGGCGCGGTGGGATTCCGAGGCCGGCGAGCTAGTGGGGGCAGACTTCATCACCCCCGAGCAGGTGGACCGACTGGGAGGTCCGCCAATGCCCGACTTCGACGACCTCGTGGACCTGGCGGTGAGTCCCGACGACGAGTATTTGTACGTCACCACCCCGAATAACGGAATCCTGATTTTTGCAAGAGGTGGGAGCCCCGTCACCGAAGATTCGACGGGCATGCCGGATCTCGTGATCCAGCGCGTCTGGAGCAGCACGGCGGCACTGTTCACCGGGGCTTCATTCACGTTGAGTGCCCTCGTCCGCAACCGGGGCAGCGGCCGGGCCACCACTGCGACCCTGGATTTCTACCGCTCTGCGGACGCAACCATCTCGTCGGCAGACGCTGAGGTCGGGTCGCTGGCGCTGGACGCCCTCGCCGCTTACGGCACGCGCAGCCGGGCAGTCGACGTGACCGCGCCTGCGGTTGCCGGAACGTACTATTACGGCGCCTGCGTGGATGACGTTGCCGACGAATCAGAAACGGCAAACAACTGCTCACAAGCCGTGTCCGTAGTAGCGGTGATCGAAGACGCTCCCGACCTGGTCGTGGAGGGTATTTCCGTCGACGAGTCGACTCTTAGCGAGGGTGAGTCGTTCACCCTGCGCGCCGTCGCCCGCAATCAGGGGCTCGGCGACGCGGCGGCCACCACCCTGCACTACTACCGATCAGAAGACGCGCTGGTTACCACCGCCGACACCGAGGTTGGCACGAACAATGTCGGGGCGCTTGCCGCCGGCGGCGACAGCGCTCTTTCCATTGGACTCAATGCGCCGGTCGAGCCGGGCACGGCCTACTACGGCGCCTGCATTGACGCGGTGTCGCGTGAATCCGCCGAGGACAATAACTGCTCGGACACCGTGGCCGTTACCGTTCAATCGTACTGCCGGGATGGCGGCGTGGTGGCGCCAGGCGGCAGATGCCTCATCTACGGTACAGACCACACATTCGATGTCGAATCGGACGGACAGGGCTGTCTCAGGGCCGGGTTCACCTTGTGTTCGGAGGGGAGTTTCGACTTGCAATCGGCAACGCTGACGTTTGTTGCCAACCAACTCGACAACATGAGCTGGGAGATCGAGGAGATCGATCCCGCTCCGCCGGACTAGCAGTATCCATGTTTCAACTTCCCTGTTTCTCTGTACATGTACTCACCGCTGAGGATTAGTATTTTGCTGGTATTGGCTGCTGATTCAATTCCTTGGCACCGGCTTCCCACAACTCTCACCGCCGCGGTTCAATGCAGGGACTGCTATCGCCATCAGTAAGTTACTGGTTCTTCCGATTCAGATTTTAGTTTCCCAATAATCCAATTCAGACTATCAACCGGATAGGAGGCTGATTTACCATATCCTCCTACTTAGTGTGATCGCTTTGCTCTTGAGCAACTATTACGATGCATTCATCCTGTATTCGAAAGTTTCTTTTCAGGGTAACAAAGCACACGGTCTCATTGAAATGAGAATGAAGTGTCAAAAGCTGTCCTGTCACTCCATACGCTGATGCAAAGTCTGCAGGCTGATTACGGAAATGTCCTGACCATGGCGAAGGGCGGCAATACTGGCCCGGCCACCGGCCATGGTGGTCGTGTAGCAGACCTTGTGTTGCAATGCTGTCCGCCGGATCGTGAATGAATCAGCAATGGCCTGTTTTCCCTCGGTGGTATTAATGATGAAGTCAATTTCCTGATTCTTCAGCATGTCAACCACATGGGGCTGGCCTTCCAGAACCTTGTTCACGGATTTTACCGGTATACCTGCCTCTCTGATGATGCGGGCAGTCCCGCGGGTTGCGACAATTGTGAAACCCAGATCAAGAAGATCACGTGCAATATCTGCCAATTGATCCTTGTCGGCATCACGAACGCTCAAAAAAGCACAGCCACCTTGTGGAATGGTATCGGAAGCAGCCGTTTGCGCCTTGCCGTAGGCTTCGCCAAAAGTCTTGCCGGTGCCCATCACCTCGCCGGTGGACTTCATCTCCGGTCCAAGAATGGGATCGACACCAGGGAACCGGCCAAAGGGGAATACGGCTTCTTTCACATTAAAGTAATCAGGGACTATCTCATCCAGGAATCCCTGTTCTTTCAGGCTGCTGCCCGCCATGCATCTGGCCGCGATTTTGGCCAGGGAAATACCAATGCACTTGGAGACAAATGGTACCGTCCGCGATGCGCGTGGATTGACCTCCAGCACGTAAATATCATCTTTTTGCACGGCAAGCTGTACATTCATCAATCCCACGACACCAAGTTCCAACGCCATCCTGGTGACCTGAACCCGGATCTTGTTGAGGAGGTCTTCACTCAGACTGTAGGGTGGTAGTGAACAGGCCGAATCGCCGGAATGAACACCCGCTTGTTCGATGTGCTCCATGATCGAACCAATCACGACACGTTCACCATCGCATACCGCATCTATGTCCACTTCGATAGCCAGGTCCAGGAACCGGTCCAGCAGCACCGGGGAGTCGGAAACTGTCATGGCTTTGCGCATGTATGTCAGCAATTCTGCATCGTCATAGACAATTTCCATGGCGCGGCCACCCAATACATAGGAAGGTCTGACGACCAGTGGATAACCAATTTCGGCTGCAGCAAGGATGCTTTCCTGTTCATTCATTACCGTTTTATTCGGCGGCTGAAGCAAACCCAGTTTCTTGATCATGCCCTGGAATCGTTCACGATCTTCTGCCCGGTCGATGGCATCCGGTGATGTTCCGATTATAGGCACCCCCGCCGCCTGCAGTTCATTTGCCAGTTTCAAGGGTGTCTGTCCGCCGAACTGGACAATCACCCCCCTGGGCTTTTCCAGATCTACAATTTCAAACACATCTTCAAATGTCAGCGGCTCAAAATACAATCTGTCAGAAGTGTCGTAGTCAGTGGATACGGTTTCCGGATTACAATTGATCATGATGGTTTCATAGCCGTCTTCACGCATGGCCAGGGCTGCGTGTACACAACAATAGTCAAACTCGATGCCTTGACCAATCCTGTTGGGTCCTCCACCCAGCACCACGATCTTGTCTCTGTCATCCGGCCTGGCTTCGCACTCATCCTCATAGGTTGAATACATATACGCCGTGGTGGATTTAAATTCCGCGGCGCAGGTATCCACACGACGAAAAACCGGCCTGACACCCAGTTCCAGCCGTCTTGCACGAACCACTGCCTCTGACTCGCCCAGCAATACGGCAATTCTGGCATCAGAGAATCCATGTTGTTTGAAGTCAAACAGCGTGTCTCTGCTCATATCGGACAAAGAGAGAGAAGCAATCTGTGCCTCCTGCTGGACAAGATCCTCTATCTGAACCAGGAACCATGGATCGATGCCGGTAAGTTCCTGCACCTCGTCAAGAGTCATGCCATGGCGCATTGCATCTGCCAGATACCGGATTCTATCGGCGCCCGGTACTCGTAATTCCTTGCGCAAAATGGCTTGCCATCCCCCCGTTTTGCTGAGAATGGGGGTCAAGCCATCGGTTCCTGTTTCCATGCCGCGCAGCGCTTTCTGCAAAGACTCCTGGAATGTTCTGCCAATTGCCATGACTTCACCAACAGACTTCATCTGGGTCGTCAGATAATTTTCTGCCTGGGGAAATTTCTCAAAAGTAAAACGGGGGATCTTGGTGACTACATAGTCAATCGACGGTTCAAACGATGCCGGGGTCACACCACCGGTGATTTCGTTTGAGAGTTCATCCAGGGTGTATCCGATGGCCAGTTTTGCAGCAACCCGGGCAATAGGAAATCCGGTCGCTTTCGATGCCAGGGCAGAAGATCTGGAAACCCGTGGATTCATTTCTATTACCACCAGTCGGCCAGTATCCGGCTCTACCGCAAACTGCACGTTAGACCCACCGGTTTCCACTCCAATGACACGCAGAACTTCCAGGGAAGCATTGCGCATAATCTGATATTCCTTATCGGTCAGCGTCTGCGCCGGGGCGACGGTAATTGAATCGCCGGTATGAATCCCCATCGGGTCCAGGTTCTCGATCGAGCAAACGATGATGCAGTTGTCGTTTTTGTCCCGAACAACCTCCATCTCGAATTCCTTCCAACCCAGCAGGGACTCGTCAATCAGTAATTCATTGGTCGGGGACAGGTCCAGACCGCGTGTACAGATTTCAATAAAGTCCTCATGGTTGTAAGCCACACCGCCACCCGTTCCACCCAGGGTAAAGGATGGACGTATGACACAGGGGAAACCCAGGCGTGCATGTACCTGTTTTGCCTCCTCCAGAGAATGCGCAATGACGCTCCTGGGAGTTTCAAGCCCGATAGATTTCATGGCCCTGTCAAACTGCTGCCGGTCCTCGGCTTTGTCGATCGCTTCTTTTGTAGCCCCGATCAACTCCACCCCGTATTCTTGCAATACGCCTTCCCTGGCAAGGTCAAGTGCGCAATTGAGCGCGGTCTGGCCACCCATGGTAGGCAGCAGTGCATCCGGCTTTTCCTTCTCTATGATATTGGCGACATGTCGCCACTGGACCGGTTCTACATAGGTTGCATCCGCCATTGCAGGGTCGGTCATGATGGTGGCAGGATTGGAGTTCACCAGTATTACCCGGATGCCTTCCTCTCTCAGGGCTTTGCAGGCCTGGGCGCCGGAATAATCAAATTCGCAGGCCTGGCCAATGACTATTGGACCGGCGCCAATAATCAGGACACTTTGGATGTCTTCTCTCTTGGGCATGGTTCAGCCTTGTTTTCGCTCGGTCATCAGATCAATAAAATGATCGAAAAGGGGCGCTGCATCATGAGGCCCCGGACTCGCTTCCGGATGGCCCTGAAAACCGAATGCCGGACTTGTTCCAAGTTCAATACCCTGTAGCGAGTCATCGAACAATGAACGATGGGTCACGGTTACCCCTGATGGCAGATCACGATCATCAATGCAGAATCCATGATTCTGACTGGTGATCAATACCGTGCCGTCCAGCAGATTCTTCACAGGATGATTCGCCCCATGATGACCGTGATTCATCTTTCTGGTCGGGAACCCCGCAGCAAGTCCAAGCAGTTGAAGCCCAAGACAAATCCCGAAAACCGGGATGTCGGTTGTAAGGAATTCGGCTATTGCCTTGATGGCGTAATCACAGGGTTCCGGGTCTCCGGGTCCATTGGACAAAAAGATGCCATCCGGATCGAGTGCCAGGACCTCCTCTGCGGGAGTCATTGCCGACACCACGGTCAATTCACATCCCCGGTCAACCAGCATCCGCAAAATGTTTCTCTTGGTACCAAAGTCATAGGCCACCACATGAAACCGGGAGTTGGCCAACTGCCGGTAACCCTGACCCAGTTGCCAGGTACCCTCACACCATCGATAGGGCCTGTCTACGGTAACTTCACGCGCCAGGTCCATGCCTTTGAGACCCGGAAATGTCTTTGCCAGCGAAATGGCGCGGGCAATCTGTTGCTCACCCGTACCCTCCCCTGAATCATTCTCCCAGGAAAGAACACATCCGTTCTGTGCTCCCTCTTCGCGCAATACACGAGTCAGCTTTCTTGTGTCTACACCGGCGATAGCCACTATATTCCGCTGTTTCAGGTAATCCGAAAGGGATATCTGATTCCGCCAGTTGCTGGCGAGCAGCGGTTTATCTCTAATCACCATTCCCTGGGCCCAGATCGCAGTCGATTCCTCATCTTCCTGGTTGATACCGGTGTTGCCTATGTGGGGATAGGTAAATGTGACTATCTGTTTTGCATACGAAGGGTCCGTAAGAATTTCCTGGTATCCGGTCATCGCGGTATTGAAAACCACCTCACCCACGGCCTCCCCGGGAGCCCCAATAGCGATACCTTCAAAAACCATTTCGTTCTCGAGTGCGAGTAACGCTCTATCGGTCAAGCGGCAACCTCCAGGTCAACAATTCGGGAATCCAAAAAAAAGCGAGATGGAATCAGATTCCGTCCCGCTCTCTATTTCGAATACACAGGGATGTCATATTGGGCTCGTATTATAAATCAGGCACCGGTTGGATACCAGCAAAGAACGACCAGACCGGCATTCATTTGTCGGGTCATACTCAAATTATAGAGCTACCTGCTCACGTACCCATGGATCGGAGATTCAGGACATCCTGCATGTCGAACAATCCGGAAGATTGGCCGGCAACAAATACAGCCGCCCGGAGCGCTCCCATGGCAAAGTTCATCCTGCTTTGAGCACGATGTGTGATTTCCACACGTTCGCCTTCTCCGGCAAACAGAACGGTGTGTTCACCCACTATGTCTCCGCCCCGGAGTGAGTTAAAACCAATGGTTTTTCGATCACGTTCTCCGGTAAATCCCTCCCGGCCATAGACCGCCACTTTTGATATATCCCTGTCCAGTTTTCCGGCGATGATCTCTCCGAGTGTGACCGCTGTTCCGGATGGTGCATCCACCTTATGCCGGTGGTGCACTTCCGTGATCTCAATATCCACACTATCACCCAGGATGGCGGCAGCAACCTCGGCAAGCTTGAAGGTAGCATTTACCCCAACACTGAAATTTGACGCATGAACGATGGGGATGGTCTGCGCTGCCTCCCGTACCTGCTCCCTTTCCGATTCGCTGAGGCCCGTGGTCCCTATTACCATTTTACGGTTGTTGGCCAGGCAGATGTTGACGTTCTCTACCGCTGACGGTGCAATGGTGAAGTCGATGAGAATTTCAAAACTGCCGCAAACTGAATCCAGATCGTCCGTAACAATGATACCGTTGGTACCGATCCCGGCAATATCTCCCGCATCAGCACCAATAACCGGGTGACCGGACTGCTCAATAGCAGCGACCAGATTGAGTTCTTTAGAGTCAGACAGTGCCTGAATCAGGTTTTTCCCCATTCTTCCTGCCGCACCCGTTAATGCCACATCCAACATCATAACCCTCCTTGACTGCCAGTCTGAACAGCCTTGAGACAGTAATAAAACACAACTTTCAAGTCAGTTGCCAGTTCTTGTCTGGAAAAAATCATTGGGGGATGCCGTTGCATAACGGTTACTGGCGTTAACAGACGGCTGCCCGGTTGGAGATGCTGACGCCGCGGCGTCCCATGCGGAACGGGTTTCGATCGTGGGCATTGGTGCAATAACCGAGGCTGATGCCGGTGCCTGGATCACCCCATGCAATCTGTCCGCCGGCGCCGCCGTGTCCAAAGGTGAATTCACTGTTGGTATGGCCAAAGCCGCGCAGATTACGCCATTTTTCACCCGCCACTACAACCCCGAGCGCCCTGCTCACCGGTACACCTGTCAGCAGGTCAACATACCCCTGGGATATGACTTTACGCGCCATGGCAAGGGTCTCGCGCGTCCACAGGGTCTCGCCCGTGATGCTTTTACCCGAAATCAGCGCCTGGTAGAGCAGCGCCAACTCGGCTGCAGACATGATACCACCCCCGCCCGGGGTCGGTACCTGGCGGATTTCGCTCCGATTGAACGACAGGATGGCCTCCTCTGTCACCTCGGTAACCGGCGGTTCGGGCATACCGAGCCTGGCATAGTCCTCCGAGGTCAGCGGATCTCCGGTATGGCAGCAGTCCACCACCCGGTCGTGCTCGGTAACCGGCAGACCCACCCACATGTCTGGCAGCCCCAGGGGCTCAGCGATGCGTTCGCGGACGAAAGCATCGTATGGTTTGCCCGAGAGTCGCTCAATGATCTCGGCAATGACCCACATGCTGGATGTCGGGTGATATTCAAATCGATCACCAACAGGCCAATTGAGCGTCCACTGTTCGAAACGTCCCAAACGCCGTTTATAGTCAAACCAGTCCGTGGGTCGAAACGGCGCGCCCGGGAAGCCGGCGGTGTGTGTAAACAGTTGCTCGATAACGACGGCGTCCTTACCATGGCTGCCGAACTCGGGTATTACGTCGATGACCTTTTTGCTGGTATCCAGTTTTCCCTCCTGGATGAGCAGCCAGGCAGCCGCAGAAGTGATGGCCTTGGTTGCGGAAAAAATGCAAAACAGGGAATTGTTGTCGGCGGCGCCAAATGTCTCGAAGCAAACCAGCCTTCCATCCTTGGCAAGCGCCACCTGTGCAGCCGGCAACAGTCCCTCGTCGACCTCCTGTCGGGCACGGGCGATAAGCGCCGCAAGCTTGTCCTCGTCGACCCCGGCATCCCGGGGTTCGACCATGAAGCGTTCCAGTTCTGCGCGCATAGGTTTCTTCCAACCATGAAAAGGCGACAAGAATACTCGATTGTGACTCGCGGCAACAGGCGCAAGGCCGATATCGCTACGGTCAGACCGTTACCGGGAGAGAGGAATGTCTAAAGGGAATCCTGAAACTCGAGAAATGTTTCCAGTGCCAGATCAGGATTCTCGAGGATCGAGTTGTGGCCAACGGCGGGAAATTCCACCAGTTTTGCATTCGGCGCCGTCCTGGCGATAACCCGGGACGAAACCAGGTTGGGGTCTTCTCTTCCCGTACCGATCAACACTGGCATTGTGAGTTTGTCTATCACCTTCGACAGGTCAAATTTACGTAGTGCCCTGGCGACCAGACTGGCTGCTTCCGGATGTTTATGGACAAGGAATCCCTCTGCGGCTTTCATGGTTTTGATGCCCAGTTTCCTGCGTTCTTCCGCGGCGCGGATAGTACCTTCGCGCTGTGCCGCTTGATCGGGCAGGTCCGTGTTGGCCGCATATAATGCCGCGGATATGACTCTGTCCGGGTTAAACGCACAGAACACGATGTTGGGACGGGTTCCCCAGGACTGCGACCATACGTGGCAGCGTTTGATGCCAAGGTGATCAAGCACATCGCAGGCATCCTGTGCATATTGTTCCAGGGTGTATTGGGCAGGGTCGGCGGCCGGTGAGCTTTCTCCCCAGCCACGTATGTCAATACGCACCACCTGGAAGCGCTCGCTCAGTACGGGAATGTAATGATCCCAGACACGTACCGTACAACTGCCCGGTGGCCAGAGCAGCAGTGCGGGATTGTCTGCACTGCCATCGATTTCTACATGTAGTGTGGCGCCATCAACTTCAATTTCCATCAGTCAGTCCATCAAAAAATTTCTTTACACCCTTGAACCATGAGGTCTGTCTGGGTGATTGTCTATCGCTGCTTGCACTGGCGAATTCCCGAAGCAGTTCCTTTTGTTTTTTGGACAAATTCACAGGCGTCTCGACGGCAATACGACAATACAAATCCCCAACACTACCACCACGTATCCGGGTCATGTCAACACCCCTGTTGCGCAGACGGAACAATTTTCCGGTCTGTGTCTCCTGCGGAATTTTCAGACTGACCTTGCCGTCCAGGGTGGGGACTTCCAGGTTGCAACCCAATGCGGCGTCAACAAAACTGACAGGGACTTCACAATACAGGTTCTCTCTTTCACGGGTAAATATGGGATGTTCCTGTACATTAACCTCAACATACAGGTCGCCGGCAGGTCCACCGTTGGGACCAGCTTCACCCTGCCCCGACAAGCGAATGCGATCACCTGTATCGACGCCGGGTGGTACTTTTACAGACAGCGTTTTTGGTTCGTTGACACGACCCTGACCATGACATCTCTTACAGGGATCAGAGATGACCTTACCGGTACCACGACATCGCTGACAAGGACTCTGCATCTGAAAAAAGCCCTGCCTGGATGTCCTTTGACCAGTACCACCGCACTGCACACAGGCAATGGGCGACGAACCTTTTTTTGCCCCGGAACCAAGACATTCCATGCACTCGACAAGTGTCGTCAGTTTGATCCTGGGATTGGTACCGCGAACCGCATCTTCCAGAGAGAGGTCCAGAACATACTTCAGGTCTGATCCTTGCTGGACCCTGTTCTGCCCCCGGCCGGTACTGAAAATATCGCCAAAAACATCATCGAAAATCGAGCTGAAATTGCCCGAACCAAAGCCGCCACTGCCACCGTTACTCCCCTGAAGCCCTGCATGACCAAATTGATCGTATGTCGAACGTTTCTGCTCATCAGACAGAACTTCAGCCGCTTCACTGAGTTCCTTGAACTTTTCTTCGGCTTCAGCGCTATCAGGATTCCGGTCAGGATGATATTTCATCGCCAGGCGGCGATAGGCTTTCTTTATATCTTTTTCGGAAGCATTGCGGGAAACACCGAGAATTTCGTAATAATCACGTTTTGCTGTCATACCGCTCTTCTTCCGAGAACCCGTTATTTATCGTCCTTGACCTCTTCAAACTCGGCGTCCACGGCATCATCACCTGCACCTGCACCTGCACCATCCGATGTTGTATCCCCGGCTTCCTGTGCGGCGCTCTGTGCCTGCTCTGCGTACATCTTTTGGGCAAGCGTTGATGATGTTTCCGTCAGTTTCTGAGTCTTGGCTTCTATATCGCTCTTATCGTCTCCCTTGACGGCTTCTTCCAGGTCGCTGATCGCCGCTTCAATGCTGTTCTTTTCTTCATCCGTAACCTTGTCGCCAGCTTCTTCCAGAATTTTCCTGGTCGAGTGGATCATGCTGTCCGCAGCGTTTCTTGCGGTAACAAGTTCTTCGAACCTGAGGTCTTCTTCTGCATGAGATTCGGCATCGGCAACCATTTTGGCAATTTCATCATCTGTCAATCCACCGGAAGCCTTGATGACAATAGACTGCTCTTTAGCAGTTTCCTTGTCTTTGGCGGAAACATTCAGTATCCCATTGGCATCCAGGTCGAAGCTGACTTCAATCTGGGGAATTCCACGAGGCGCGGGGGGTATATCGGCCAAATCGAATCTGCCAAGAGATTTGTTTTGTGCAGACTGCTTACGTTCTCCCTGCAATACATGAATGGTTACTGCCGGCTGATTGTCTTCCGCGGTCGAAAACACCTGCGCTTTCTTCGTCGGGATAGTCGTATTCTTCTCAATCAGTGTGCTCATGACACCGCCCATGGTCTCAATACCCAGAGACAGCGGCGTAACGTCCAGGAGTAACACATCCTTGACATCTCCTGACAATACTGCAGCCTGGATAGATGCTCCCATGGCGACAGCCTCATCCGGATTAACATCCTTGCGGGGTTCATTGCCGAAGAATTCCTTGACCTTTTTCTGTACCAGTGGCATCCGTGTCTGACCACCTACCAGGATAATGTCATCAATTGCAGAAACACCTTTATCAGCATCTTTCAAGGCCGTTCGGACCGGCCCCAGGGTACTGTCCACCAGATCCTCTACCAACGATTCCAGTTTTGCCTGGGTAACCTTGATCACCAGATGCTTCGGACCTGACTGATCCGCTGTAATATAGGGCAGATTGATTTCGGTCTGACCACTGCTGGACAGTTCGATCTTGGCTTTTTCCGCGGCTTCCTTCAAACGCTGCAGGGCCAGTGGATCATTGTGCAGGTCCATGCCGTGTTCCTTCTTGAACTCATCGGCAAGATATTCAATCAACCGCAGGTCAAAGTCCTCGCCACCCAGGAATGTATCACCATTGGTGGACAACACCTCAAACTGTTTTTCACCATCTACATCGGCAATTTCGATAATGGATATATCGAATGTCCCACCGCCCAGGTCGTAAACCGCAATGACGGAATCTCCGGTTGATTTATCCATACCATAGGCAAGCGCGGCTGCGGTTGGCTCATTGATGATACGCTTGACATCCAGACCGGCGATACGGCCTGCGTCCTTTGTAGCCTGACGTTGTGAATCATTGAAGTAGGCCGGGACGGTGATCACAGCATCGGTGACTTCTTCTCCCAGGTAGTCTTCTGCAGTTTTCTTCATCTTGCCCAGCACCTGTGCAGAAACCTGGGGAGGCGCTATTTTTTTACCTTTGACATCAACCCAGGCATCCCCGTTGTCAGCCTTGGCAATGCTGTAAGGGACCATACTGATGTCCCGTTGCACGATGTCATCGTCAAATTGACGTCCGATCAGACGTTTGACTGCAAAGAGTGTATTCTGGGGATTGGTGACGGACTGACGTTTGGCAGACTGACCAACCAGAACCTCATCATCGGAATATCCGACAATTGAAGGAGTTGTTCTGTCTCCTTCTGAATTTTCGATAATCCTGGGGTCCTTGCCTTCCATCACCGCCACACAGGAATTAGTCGTTCCCAAATCTATACCTATTATTTTTCCCATCCTGAATTCTCCTTCTGTTATCTGGTCTGCCCCTGACGGACAACCACACCTTTCTGTCTGTTTATATTGGCCTCATTGGCCGAATTTCAAGGGTCTTCCTCCAATGGAGCCTTGGTCACCATCACCATTGCAGGTCGAACCAATCGCTGATTCAGTTTGTAGCCTTTCTGGATCACGAGGCTCACAGAGTTGGGCTCCATATCGGGATTTTCCACCACCGACATTGCTTCATGCTCATTGGGGTTAAACGGTTCGCCCAGTGGGTCAATAACCTCTACTGACTCTTTTTCGAGCACATTCTGCACCAGCTTGAAGGTTAATCTGACCCCGTCGATGACAGGATCAGCCTCTTCCGGAGCTGACTCAAGCGCCTTTTCCAGACCATCGATAACGGGCAGGAGATTTGTCAGTATCCGTTCCAGCCCATATTTATGTGCATTCTCCACATCCCGTTCGGCACGACGACGGACATTCTGCATCTCGGCTTCTGCCCTGATCGCCATATCCTTGAATTTCTCTACTTCCCTGAGTGCATTATTCAGTTCCAGCTCCAGGGGATTTTCCTCAGGAGAGGGATCCCCGGGTAATTCCTCATCATCCGCTGTTGCTTCAGGGGATATTGCTACCGGATCTTCCACTTCAGTTTCCGCAGATGTTTCCACCGGATCTTCCACCGGTATTTCAACGGATGTGTCTACTGAATTTTCTGCTGGTGATTCTGACGATTTTTCTACCGATTCTTCTTCTGATGCTTCTGCGAATTCCTCCACTGAATCATCCATCAATGATTCCGAATCAGACGATTCCTGAATTTCCTGTTCTTGACCGGACATTCCCCATGATTCTCCATTAATACAACCAAAGGCTCCCTGTTCAGGGTGTATCCCTGAACAGATGGGTTCCTATATGGGGTCAGTCACGAGGCATTCAAGGGGGGTTTTTAACGTCGAGTGGAATGCATTGCGGCACTCAGAGCTCGTGCAGTAGCGTCGACAACGGGTATAACCCGGGTATAGGCCATTCGCGTTGGCCCAATAACGCCCAGCACACCTACCTGGTCACCATCTACCTGATACGGCGCCGTGACGACACTGCACTCATTCAGCATTCCATAACCGGACTCTGTTCCGATAAACAACTGCACACCTTCCGTATCGATGCATCGATCCAACAGATGCAAAATATCGACCTTCAGGGTGAATGCCTTTAACATTTCCCGGATATCATTCAGAGCATGTTCTTCCACCAGGCTGAGAAGGTTCTCCTGCCCGGCAACGACAAAATCTGCTTCCTCTTCCTGATCGAATGCCTTTTCTGCCACCTCCAGCACTCTCCGCATCAGGGAATCCATATGCTCACGGTCATCCCTCATGAATTTGATCAGTCGTGTCCGGATCTGATTCATGGACTCGCCAATAAAGTGCCTGTTGATGAAATTCACCGCTTCATTCAACTGGACTTCCGTGTAATCTTCGCTGGTGTGGATCACCCTGTTCTGAACCTCATGATCTCCCAGAACCAGAATTGCCAGAACGCGATGATCGTTCAGTTTGAAGAAATCCACGTGTCTCAACTGTGTCTGTTCCTGCTTTGGCACGGTTACGAGACCAGCCATTTGCGTAACCTCGGAAAGAATACCAGACGCAGAATCCACCAGTTCATGTATAGACATGTCCGGGTCCAGCGTGTGGGACAGATTTTGCATGTCAAGATTCATCAGGGGTTCAACGGTGATCAGTCTGTCAACGAAAAACCGGTATCCCTTGGGGGTGGGGACTCTTCCGGCCGACGTGTGTGGCGAATTCACAAACCCACGCTCTTCCAGGTCCGCCATAATGTTTCTGACTGTCGCCGGACTGACCTGCAGGGTTGAATGATCGGACAATGTCTTTGAACCTACCGGCTGTCCACCTTCAATATAGTGTTCAACCAGCGATTTCAGCAGATATCTGGCTTTCTCACTGAGTTCGTGCCTGGATTTCATTCTGCCACTTCATGAACTGTTTCTGGTTTTTGAACATAACCGGATTTTTCCTTTCAATCAACTTCGGTTTACCCCTCATTCGTCATTTTCTGGCCAAAAGGATACCTCCTGGCTGCCAACCATTACGATTTCCTGGTTCCAGGCACCAGGTCGATTGCTTTTTTAAGCCAATTCCAGGACTATTTCCCTGTACGGACACCTGTCTTTTTTGGCCAGCTTCGGCCCATTTCAGGCAATCAAATTAACATTCAGTCAGAGTCATGCTGATGAAACCGGATATGCAATGCTTTGTCATTTGACCATCCAGAACTACACGCTGGTCAATGAGCTTGACATCGAATTTGCCAATGGCATGACAGTTGTCACCGGCGAAACGGGTACCGGCAAATCAATCATGCTGGATGCGCTGGCACTTACGCTTGGCAGTCGGGCAGACAATGCCATGATTGCACAAGGTTCCTCCCGCGCAGAAATTCACGCAACATTCGATATTGCCAATAACCCGGAGGCTCTGCTCTGGTTGGAACAACGGGACCTCGGCAATGACCATACCTGTATTCTGCGTCGTGTAATCAACCGGGATGGACGCTCCAGGGCATTTATAAACGGCGTCCCCGGGACGTTGAATGATATCAGTTCCTTTGGCAACCTCCTGGTGGATATTCATTCACAACATGAACACCAGTCCCTGCTTAAAACAGACACCCATCGCCGATTACTGGATGAGTTCGGGTCCCTGACAGACTCAGCGGCCAGCGTTCTCGAGTGCTATCAGCAACATCGGAAAACAGAAGAGCAACTGCAAAAACTTTTGCAGGAAACAGACCAGGGATCATCCCGGTTACAGTTGTTGAACTACCAGCTTGGAGAACTGGTGGAGCTCAATCCGGCAGAAGGCGAGTCCACCCTGCTTGAAATTGAACAGAAACGACTTGCAAACATCGAGGATATCAAGCGCTGTTGTCAGGAAGTCATTCATACCTGTACCGAAGAAGAAGGTATCAACGTGAGTTCAGTTCTCTCCCGGGCTGTAGAGCGTCTGACATCAATTGACGATGTTGCCCTGCAACCGGTTATCGAGTTGCTGAACAGCAGTCAGATTCAGGTAGAGGAAGCTATTACAGATCTGAAGAGCATGACCCGTCATTACGAGGCAGATCCGGAAAGGTTGATGGAAGTCGAAAATCGCCTTTCAACCCTGTACAGCATTGCCAGAAAACATCGTGTTTCACCTGAGGAGCTGCCTGCCCTGCAGGCATCCATTCAAAAGGAAATTACGACGTTGTCCAATATCGATACGCAGATCACAGAGCTTGAATCGGAATTGACAACGCTTAAGAAGCGTTATCTGAAGGCAGCCGGTACGCTGACAAAGCAGCGGCAGGCTGCCGCCTGCGTCCTGGCATCAGCAGTTACCGACCGATTGACCCATCTGGGGATGACCGGCGCTGAACTTTCCATACAGTTGAACGCCAGACCAGAGGAATCAATCCATCCAAATGGCCATGAGGATATTGAGTTTTTGATCAGCACAAATCCTGATCAACCACACCGTCCGCTTGCCCGGATAGCCTCTGGAGGAGAGTTGTCACGCATCAGCCTCGCAGTACAGGTGGTTACGGCAAATACATCAAGAGTACCCACTTTGGTATTTGATGAAGTGGATGTCGGGATCAGTGGCGCCATTGCAGAAGTGGTAGGCGCCCAGATCCGTGGTCTCGGCGATCAGGCGCAGATTATCTGCGTCACGCACCTGCCTCAGGTCGCGGCCCAGGGACACCATCATTTACGGGTAACAAAATCTCTGGTATCCGGCAGGACGATAACCAGGGTCATTCCTCTGAAAGAAAAATCAAGGATTGAGGAAATTGCCAGAATGCTGGGTGGCATCAATGTAACCGGGCAGTCCCTGGCTCATGCCGAAGAAATGTATGCGACTGCTCAGGTTCAGGGCGTTTAAGACCTGCAGTCCGGACACAGACCATACATGTTCAGACTGTGGTCTGTTAGCTCGAAACCCATGTTTTCGGCGACAATACGTTGCCGCGTTTCGATTTCTTCATCAATGAATTCTACCACCTTGCCACAACGTACACAGACAAGGTGATCGTGGTGGGATTCAGTCGATAACTCAAACACCGAGTGTCCCTCTTCAAAATGGTGCCGGACAACCATGCCCGCCGCTTCAAACTGGGTAAGCGCCCGGTATACCGTTGCCAACCCGATCTCGATTTTATTTTGAATCAGTGCCCGGTGGATGTCTTCTGCACTGAGGTGGCGGACGGGAGAATTCTCCAAAATCTCCAAAATCTTAAGGCGTGGATATGTGACCTTGAGGCCATGATCCTTGAGTTCCTTTAGTTCGGACATGATAAAAACCTTAATAGGTTGATGCAGATTCGCTTGAGTCAAGCTAGAATCACCCTCAAATTCTACAGAATGTCACAGGGTCCATACAGCAGTAATGAAGTATTTTTTAATTATATTAATCATTCTGACACTACAGAGCGGCTGTTCCTCCTTGAATTTCCCTGGAGTTCACCGGATTACCATACAGCAGGGGAACATTGTCAGTCAGCAGATGATTGACAAACTCAAGCCCGGCATGACCAAGAGTCAGGTGCGTTTCATTCTGGGGAATCCCATAGTGGATGATGCTCTGGACAAGAACCGATGGGACTATATTCAAACCATTAAGGTGGCCGGTGGCGAGATGTCCAGTTCCAGGTTGATATTGTACTTCCGGGAGGATCGATTAAGTTACTTTGAGGGTGATTACCTGCCAACAGAGTTCGAGGAAGAATCACAGCCCGAAGACGATTCAGCTTAATTTCTGTTTCTGATCCGCTGCCCGGCGTCTTCGCGCTTCCCTGGGGTCATAAACCAGCGGGCTGTATATCTCCACGCGATCGTATTCCTGCACCTTCCAGTCATCAGGCAGGCGCTGGCCGAATATCCCCCTGGGAGCACTGTCCACATCAAAATCCGGTAGTGCATCCTTGATTCCCGACAATTGTACAACTTCTGCAATGGTGGTCCCGGAGGCTACTTCAACCGGTATTACAACTTCTTTACCATCTGCAATACAGACTACCTCTACGGCAATCAACTCATCCATAAATGTGGTCCGCCCGCCGACAGAATGCCTCAACCATCTTCCTGGCCGCGGCATCAAAAACCCTTGAAAACGCGAAATTCATCATCCGGTTGTCCATGTCGAAGACAAGGACCATTTCTATTTTACTCCCGGTATCACCCATCTGAATAAAACGCCACTGGCCATCCAGAGATGAAAACGGCCCTTCTACAAGAGACATGCTGATACTGTCCGGTCTTTGCAGCCTGTTGCGTGTTGTAAAGCTTTTACGGATGCCAGCTCCGGCCAGGTCCAGCCGGGCAATCACTTCCTGTGGTGACTCACTCAATACCTCACTACCAGCGCACCAGGGCAGAAATCCCGGGTAAGAAGCCACATCATTGACCACAGTAAACATGGCATCTGCCGGATATGGCATGAGTGCTGAGCGTTCAACTCTACGCATTCAGTGGTCTGTCAATTTTAGAATTTTCACCATGTTCCGACCAATCATCAGGCCGTAACAAATGTCAGGATGAAAACTGTAAATACTGCCAATGGCGCCACAAAACGTGTGAGTACCTGCCAGACAGGATAGTAGGCACTATCGTTAATCATCTCCGAATCACGCATTTTCTTATCCAGCACCCATCCGCTGAATACAGCGATCAAAATCCCGCCCAATGGCAGTAAAAGATTGTTAGACACATAGTCCATGGTATCGAGGTATGTCATCTCCGCGAAGAGGTGTACATCTGCCCAGATGTTGGTTGAGAATGCACTGCCGAGACCCAGCAACCAGGCGGCCAGACCGATGATAAGGGCACTGTTTACCCGGGTTGTCTTCAGTTTTTCGACAAGCCATGCGACCACAGGCTCAACCAGTGATATCGCCGAGGTAATCGCCGCCACAGTGACGAGAATAAAGAATACACATCCGAACAGCTGACCACCCGCCATTTGTCCAAAAGCAACGGGTAAGGTGACAAACATGAGACCTGGTCCTTGACCGATTTCCAGACCATTGGCAAATACCAGTGGAAAAATCACAAGGCCGGACATCAGGGCTACTGTCGTGTCCAAAAGAGCAACTGTCGTCGCTGTACCAATGATCGATGTGTTCTGTGGCATGTATGCGCCATAGGCCATGATGGCTCCCATGCCCAGGCTCAGCGTGAAAAATGCCTGCCCCATGGCAAGCAGAACGCTGTTCCATGAGAGACTTGCAAAATCCAGCGAGAACATAAAGGACAGACCCTGGACGAAATGCCCCGAGGTGGTCGCCGCATAGATCACCAGTACCGCCAACATGACAAACAAGGCGGGCATTAGGTATTTAACGGCAGTTTCCAGTCCCCTGCTGACACCTCTTGCCGTAATATAGATAGTGATTATCAGAAAAAGCGAATGCCATCCCATTACCGACCAGACATTGCCGGTGAAATTCGCAAAAGTGCTGCCGGAAAACCCGGAATCCATTCCAGAGAAATCACCCGATCCCAACTTGAATACATAGGCGATTATCCATCCCCCGATCACCGCATAGAATGACAGGATCATGAATCCCACAAACGCACCCATCCATCCGATAATCTGCCATCCGGGACTGGCGCCTGAACTCGACGCAACTGTTTTCATGGTATTTATCGGGCTTTGTCTGCCCAGGCGCCCCAGGAGAATCTCTGATGACATGATGGGAATACCCACCAGGAAGATACAGAGAAGATAAACGATGACAAAGGCGCCACCGCCATTGTCTCCAACGACATACGGGAATCGCCATATATTGCCAAGGCCAACTGCAGAACCTGCTGCAGCCAGAATAAACATCAGGCGTGATGACCACATGCCATGGGCTGATTCGGATAGCGCCATAACGAAACCTCTTCCGGATAGATGAAAGCATTGTTACGGATTTATCAGATGGCATCAACCTTGATCTGTACATTGGTAATTCACGGCATATAATGGCGCTCTCATCAAACATGACGAAGATAATCCAGGTAAGCCGGACTGTTTGCTGCGCGACAGCAACCTGGCGAGTTTTTGGCCCGCTGAAGGCTCTTTGTGGTAGCTCTCACGGTGAGGATCATGGCTAAAAAACAATCTGCACGACAGGGGACCATAGCGCTCAACAGGAAAGCCAGGTTTGAATATCTGTTGCACGAACGATTCGAGGCTGGTCTGGTACTGACCGGGTGGGAAGTCAAAGCCCTTAGAGCCGGCAAAGCCCAGCTTACGGATACCTATGTGCTTCTGAAGGATGGAGAGGCGTTTCTGCTGGGATCCAATATCACACCATTGAATACCGCTTCCACCCACGTTAACGCGGACCCTAAACGCACGCGAAAGCTGTTGTTGCACCGGAAAGAGATCGCCAGGCTGATCGGGGCGACACAGCAAAAAGGACAGACCTGCATACCCCTGGCACTATTTTGGAAAGGCAAAAGGGTAAAGTGCGAGATTGCTCTGGCCACGGGCAAGAAAGAGCACGACAAACGAGCCACAATCAAGGAAAGGGAGTGGAAACTGGACAAACAACGTCTGATGAAAGATTTTAATCGATAGTCTGATTTTGGAAAGAAGATTGTTAGTAGTATAATGTCATCCAATGGGGGCGACCTGGCTTCGACGCCGGTTGCGAACCCTGAGGTGCATGCCGAGAGGGTAGTGACTCTCGTAAATCAATCGCTGTAACTTTTATAGTTGCCAACGACGAAAACTACGCACTAGCTGCCTGATCACCTCCTAACGGAGAGACCCAGACCAGCTTACCCCGGGGCGGATGTGCCCATGTATTCAAACCGGGGGCTCGACTCATGGGACCGCTGCCAGACCCCGCTTGTGGTTGAAGCAGTCAGACTTGAAGCAAGCTCGCCTTTTAATCCCTGTTCACCGGGCCAGTGAAAGGTTAAACAATAGATGGACTAAGCATGTAGAGCCAAAGGCAGAGAACTGACGGACGCGGGTTCGATTCCCGCCGCCTCCACCATATGAACTAGATAATTATCTGATTTGATTTTCTTAGATAATCTGCCTTTGGTTATCAGAAAGCGTATCAGATTTTTGCGGACATAAGAGATTGCGTCACTCACCCTGTACGATCCTCAAGGTGACACCGAGCTACCTTGCCATCCTTGGCCAGCTCGTTGACAAGCTACCGTGCCAACCGAACGGCAAGACTGACCACCGAGCACTGCGGGACCAAGTGAATCGACGGCAGCAAAGGTTGTCGCTCACAGAAGCAGTTCAGAGGATCAACAACGTTTTGGGAGAGGATAGTTGACCCCGCTCGCGGTCTCGGTACAGACCGCCCGGCGGTTCATCCTCGGCTGCCAAGGACTCTGGCCCGGACGGCGGTCGGACGGACAGCCCGGTGCCCGTAGGGCTCTGCACCAGTCAGGTCTAGTCCAAATCGACCCGTTGAATGTGGTCGGCCGGAGTCACGATCTGGCGCTGCATGCCCGTGTGTGGGACTATCGCCCTGAGCATCTCGACCACCTACTATACACGAGCCGCGAGTTCTTCGACTACGGCGGAACGCTGTACGTGCTGCCCATGGGCGAGCTCCCGTATTGGCGGGTCCATATGGCGCGTCGTGCGGCCGAGGAGAAGTCGCGCGCATTCGCGGCAGAGCATAAGCATCTTCTGGAGACGCTACGGGAGGACGTCTCGTCACGAGGGCCGGTAGCGAACCGGGACTATGCCGGGCGGGGGCGTCGGGGGACGTTCCGCTCGGACAAGGATACGGCCCGCGCCCTCCGACATCTCTGGTTGACCGGTGAGCTGATGACATACGGGCGCCAGGGATTCGAGCGGCTCTACGCCTTTCGCCGTGACGTCGCGCCGGTCGAGGTGCAGCATGCGGCGACGGTAGAAGAGGCAGACGACTTCTTCGCCCGCAAAGCGCTCGCGCTGCTGGGCCTGGCAACAGCCCGCGACTGGGCTCATCGGTTCCGGCACCTCGCCCACCGCCGTTCGGACCCTGACGGGGAGCGTCGCAGACTGGACGAACTCCTGACGTCAGGCGCAGTGGTACGAACACAGATCGGTGATGAGCCCGCGCACTACCTGCTTAGGGAGCGAGCCAAGCAGCTGGAAGACGTGCAGAGTGGATCGGTACCTTCAGCCTGGCGCACCCCACGGGCGGACACGCTGACCGAGGCCACGTTCCTGCCGCCGCTAGAATTCGTCACGGCGCGAGGCCGGGCCGCGAAATGGTTCAAGTTCGACTACGTCTGGGAGGTGTACAAGCCCGCCGCCAAGCGGCGATGGGGCTACTACGTGATGCCCATCTTGCATGGCGATCGGCTCGTCGGGCGGGCGGACCTGCGGATAGATCGGGCTGCCCGCACGCTGATCGTCCCTCACTTGTGGCTGGAGCACTCCACTAGTGCGCGAGACGCAGATCTCATGCGAGCGATCGGCCATGGGTTGCGCCGGTTGGCGGAATGGGCTGGTGGAGACCACGTACATATCGACGCCACATCTCCTGCCCGGCTCCGGGTGCCACTCGACTGATTGATGCTCGATTAACCCCGAGTTAGGTGAGTAGGAAGCACAATTTGCGCGAGTGGCCAGCTTTAGTATCTGTGTCAAGGGAGTGATGTCTCACATGACGTTGGGAGGCTTGGTGACTGGCCGTTCACGCGGTTCGGCAACGTTGTCGCCAGCGCAGCAACGGGCGTTCGAGGATGCGTTGTGGGCTGCGGGCATCGGATTGCTCGACCATCTTCGTATCGAGTCCCGCCAGCGACAATAATCCGGGTCATCCTCAGAGGTCCAACCTGATCTTGACACCACATCACGCCCGGCCGCTGGGGGTGCCCTGCGATTTTCAATACTGACCAGGGAGTTCAATTCACGGGTGAAGCATTCACCAATGAGTTACAAGCAGCCGGTATCCAGATCAGTATGACTGGTCGTGAGCGCTGGATGGACAACGTTGTTATTGAGCGACTATGGCGCTCTTTAAAATATGAAGAAGTCTATCTGGACGCCTATGAATCAGTGCGCTCTGCCGAGCAAGGTATCGGTAAATGGTTTAATCTATACAACAGTCGCCGTCGTCATCAGGTTTTAAAGAAGACCCCAGACGAAGCATACGGTGTCCCAGAGATGAAGGTGGCGGCTTGATGGCAATGCTCACTGGGCAGTAACTCCAAATGCCTCAAGGAGATTCCTGCGGACTCCTCCTTGACCCAGCCTCCGTACAAAGTGTAGGTTTGCCAAGTGATCAATGCCAAATTTTATCCCTAAGAGGATCAGATGGAAAGCGCTTAACAACTGTAGAAAGTGATCCTAACAATGGGGTCCACTTCATCCATGTCGATGCCGAGAATGGGGAACACTTCTCAGTAAACATGGACTAAAGCCAACCAATGAAAATATCAGGCGCATTATCGAACTGCGGAGAGTGGCAGGGAGATTCAACATAACGGGTCGGTTTGACGGTTCCTATCGGCACAGGTAACCGTATTGCGTACACTCGGCGGTTGTCTTGGCACTATTCAATGCGAAGTGACGATGCCCCGACAGGCAGGATACCGGGTACATCCCTCTGCTGAGGAAACACGAATGGAGCTACTGCGAAGTGTACAGATGAAGTACCACGACGCGAACTGGAGTGAAAAAGCAAAGATACTCGATGGGTTTGTCGCTGCCACTAATTATGATCGTAAATATGCGAATTCGATTAACCCACACACGTTTTGAGCAGCCAAAGAGGACTGCGGGCAAACCGCAGGAATTACGATACTTTTCTTAGAGCGAGGATAGGGTGGTTATTCGTCCTAATCGCAGTACAGACCACCTATGTTGCAACAATTGCGGACCTTGACATGAGCTTTTCTCCTACCGGAGATCAGAAAGAAATTGTCGCCGTTTTGGTGTGTCGTTTGCGGAGATACGGGAGGTTCAAATTGAGTTGGAATTCTCCGGCGGCTTGTGGGATCCGGGTGAGGCTTGGTACGTATCCGAGTTTGGTGGGCAAATTAATCCAACAAAAGTGTCCAAAACACCGCAACATTACGAAATCCTTGGCCAACTACAACTGATCGATTTAAGTCCGGGATATTTGTTGGACACCTCAAGTCTGAGAACGGTAGAATTCACGTGAAAGAGATTGTGTTTTCTGTGATTGGGACCAAGAAGTAGTCATAAGTGTTGCTTTTGGCGCGCCCGTGCGGTAGGAGAAGTTGCCGATGGCGACACACGGGAATCGAAAACCGGAGAGTCGAATGCAGCTGGAGAGTCTCGGTGTTCATATCCGAGAAATTGTCGCCTTTCTTGTATCGACGGGTTTTATTGCGGCGTGGTGGAAGGGTTCCCTAAATACGCTTGTTCCGTCCCCAGAACGCGTTTGGCTGGCGATTAGGAACACTTGGCGGGGCTCACCGTCGCGCAGCGAGGACGGTTTCCGTATTGTCTTGTGTTGGTTGAAAAACGATTACAGAGGAGAGAATGCGGAAACCGTCGAAGATGCATTCTCAGACGTCGGGAGCATCAAGCTGTTCCGTTCTGCTCGGATTGTGGTGGCTTCTGGCGCTGCCGACGATTGGAAACCAGCTATGCAGAAGCGCGCAAGCGCGGTCCTGGACGCTTGGGGCGCTGATTTGGTCATCGCCGGCAAGGTTATGAAATCGGGAGAAGTATTGAGGTTGTGGTTCGTGCCCCGTTTGGGTGATGGCACGCTGGATCGAGGAGACGATCCATACACGTTGCAACATGTGACTCTTGGCAGTGACTTTCACGATGATCTTGTCGCGCAGCTTACCGCTACTGCACTGGCCGCCATCGGCCCGGTTCACGACGACGAAGCGCGCGGCCGAGTGGTGCTCACAGGGCTACGAGCCGCTACAGAAAGACTGTCGAAGCTGCTTGATGGCGGCGCCATTGATAAGGGAGAGCACCGTGCGGCTCTTCAGATGGCGTATGGTAGTGCTCTTGTGGTCCTCGGTCAGCGCGAGAACAGTACGGCACGCCTCGAAGAGGCCGTCGAAGCTTTTCGCACCGCGCTGGAAGAGCGCACCCGCGATCACGAACCGCTGGAATGGGCCAGTACGCAGAACAACCTCGGCAACGCGCTCGCCGAGCTTGGCAAACGGGAGAGCAGAACGGCACGCCTCGAAGAGGCGGTCGGAGCCTATCGCGCGGCGCTGGAGGAGCGCACCCGCGACCGCGTCCCGCTGCATTGGGCCAAGACGCAGGGCAACATCGGCACTGCCCTCGCCGAGCTTGGTGAGCGGGAGAGCAGTACGGCACGCCTTGAGGAGGCCGTCGATGTCTTACGTGCGGCGTTGGAGGAGCTCACCCGTGACCGCGTCCCGCTGGATTGGGCCCATGCGCAGAACAACCTAGGCACTGTCCTCGCCAAGCTGGGCGAGCAGGAGAGCAGCACAGTGCGCCTTGAGGAGGCCATCGAAGCGTTTCGCGCGGCGCTCAAGGAGCACACCCGTGACCGCGTCCCGCTGCAATGGGCCACGACGCAGCAAAACCTCGGTGCCGCTCTCGTGAGGCTGGGTGAGCGTGAGAGCGGCACGGCGCACCTCGAGGAGGCCGTCGATGTCTTACGCGCGGTGTTAGAGGAGCACACCCGTGACCGCGTCCCGCTGCAATGGGCCATGACGCAGCAAAACCTCGGTGCCGCTCTCGTGAGGCTGGGCCAGCGTGAGAGCGGCACGGCGCACCTCGAGGAGGCCGTCGATGTCTTACGCGCGGTGTTAGAGGAGCACACCCGTGACCGCGTCCCGCTGCAATGGGCCACGACGCAGCAAAACCTCGGCACCACTCTCTTCATACTCGGCGAGCGGGAGAGCAGTACGGTGCGCCTTGAGGAGGCCATCGAAGCCTTACGCGCGGCGCTCAAGGAGCACACCCGTGACCGCGTCCCGCTGCAATGGGCCACGGCGCAGCAAAACCTCGGCAACGCTCTCTCCATACTCGGCGAGCGGGAGAGCAGTACGGTGCGCCTTGAGGAGGCCATCGAAGCCTTACGCGCGGCGCTCAAGGAGCACACCCGTGACCGCGTCCCGCTGCAATGGGCCACGACGCAGAACGACCTCGGCATCGCTCTCATGAGACTCGGCGAGCGGGAAAGCAGCACGGTGCGCCTTGAGGAGGCGGTCGAGGTCTATCGCGCCGCGCTGGAGGAGCGCACCCGCGACCGCGTCCCGCTGCAATGGGCCATGACGCAGAACAGCCTCGGCAACGCCCTCTTCCTACTCGGTGAGCGGGAAAGCAGCATGGTGCACCTTGAGGAGGCGGTCGAGGTCTATCGCGCCGCATTGGAGGAGCGCACCCGCGACCGCGTCCCGCTGGATTGGGCCATGACGCAGCAAAACCTCGGTAACGCTCTTATGAGGTTGGGTGAGCGGGAAAGCAGCACGGTGCGTCTCGAAGAGGCGGTCGAGGTCTATCGCGCCGCGCTGGAGGAATTCGATGCCGCAGGGCTACTTATATTTTGTGATTCCGCACAGAAGAGCCTCCATACTGCTCTGCAGAAACTATGGGAACGACAGGCTGCGCCTCAATTGTCCGACGATTAGAGTTTGGGACTTATGTCGTTGGGTTGACAGAAGCGTGCCCGTTTGGCCTAGGAGGGTTCGCCCCGCAAGCGGCACGCTGTCGCTTAGCTAACATGATTGTGGTAAAACGGCAGGTGCGTGGACAAAAGATGCCGGTCAGACACTGGTGTGTCGTGGTTAACGACACCCGACTAGGAGAATGGCACACACGGTATCGGCGTATTGTCACTGACGGCATGGCTTTACCATGACCTCGTATGGGAGCTTGAATATACCGCCACCGTGTAAGCCCACGCACCTACACTATTCCAGATCATGAGGCAAAATTTGATGGCAAGCAAGAACAAAAAGCACACTTTAACAGTGATACAAAGCAACTGTGCTGGTATTGATATCGGTTCGCGGGAACACTGGGCGGCCGTGAACCCTGATACCTGCGCTCAGCCAGTACGTTGTTTCAGTACATTCAGTGACGATTTGGCGGCGTTGGCTGACTGGTTGCAAGCAGAGCAGGTCGATGTCGTAGCGATGGAGGCGACAGGGGTTTATTGGATACCGCTGTATGAATTACTCGACAAGCGCGGGTTCGATGTTTAGTGACGAGACAGCGCATGCTGTCGCATGCTATTGCATAAATACCTCGGGGGTTTGGGGGTGGAACCCCCATGAGAAAAGAAGGAAAATAAGAACGGAAATTCAGTGAAAAAAAACTTGAAATTAATGACGGTATCTCGTATCTGATTGGATCATAGTGTTGGTCGGAACTTTGGCCGTTTAATGAACCGTAGTGATGACGACCAGACTACATTAAATATTCTTCCGCGAAGCGAGAAATGTACCTTATCATTTCGGCCACGGTTTCTTGGTTGTACTCATTATATTTACCATGAGCGGCCGCATTCCGGACTGCAGCGTATGAGTCGATCTGCTTCCTAACAAGTTCATTATAGGCCCCAATGCATGAAACATTGCCTGATGTTAGTACCCTTGACGCTGGAACAAGTTACAGCAGCGAAGGAGACCAATGGTCAGGGTAAACGCATTACTCATGCTCTTCTTTGTGGCCTATATGGGCAGATTTTCGGCACGGAAAACCAATACCGAAAATACTGGGACGCTTGGAACCCGGCTCGACAGCCAGCCATACTTCCAAAATTGTTCGATCCGGCCATAGAGACGGGGGTAAAGATGTTGACTCATGGTACGCCGTGGTAGGCCGTTCTGGGTCATATGGTTACAATGTGTATTGTTTTTTACCGCCATGCTCTTGAGCCTGACAAGTGGTTATTATAATTGTTAACGGCTATTTAAATGACCCCTTTTCGGACATTAATTTTGCCCCCCCTTCATTCATTGAGCTAGCAGTGCATGAGCAACCGGACCTTGCGGCCACCGTCCCTCAAGGCCCCCTCCGGAGAATGCGGACCAGAGGTATCCTGCGATAACCCTCTCTCTCGATGACCCCCCTCAGTTCGTCCAGATCTTCACCGAACTTCACCCTCGCCTGAAGTTTGTTCCAGAAGGAGCACCAGTAACGCCACCTACCGCCCGCACCAATGTTGGGCAAGCATTGTGGTGTCCGGGTTCCGGTCATGCACAAGTCCCTGCCATCGCTCGTGTTCCGAAACACATGCACTTGGTACGTGTCCGTCCGCCGATAGCGAGTTGCTTTCGCAAACGGGATCGAGTTCATCTTGACATCTTTCTGATCAACGACGTAGCCCCGCCGTTCCATGACCTGGCGTGCCATGTGGCCAACCATCTGTTTCGTCCGGTTGTCGAGTACGTCCTCGCGGAAACGGCTAAGGAGCGCTTCCTCAATCCCCGCGACTGCTGGGTCACCCAAATCTGTCGCAACCTCCATCGCCCGGACGCTCGCGTCGCCATTAAGGAACGCCCATAGCTTTCGCCCGAGCGGTGTTGCTGCATTGGCCGCAAACGACCCAGGCTTGTATTCTTGACTTCCGCACATCCAGTCCTCCCTTGGTTATTGTACCGTCCATATTAGACCGGTCAAAACGGACGGTCAAGTCCATCCCCAGCGCGGCTCCGACTCGCAAACGAGCAGACCAAGCTGAAGATCCCCCAAAATTCAGGACACCAAATTAAGAGTTATGGTCTTCCCACGGTCTGATCGACATCTCTGCGCTATTGTCTGAGCATTGGAGGAAGTGAAATGGATAATCAGCGATATGCACCCGGATTTAAAGACGAGGCATTGCGCCAAGTTATTGAGCGAGGTTATTCAGTTGCGGAAGTAACTGTCTTGATCAGTTCCGTATTTGTCAACCGCCATGATTACTCCTGTCATCCAGAATTGATCTGCTGCTACCGAGTCAGATTTTTCTTCAGTTGAGAGCGAAGCTGTTGACTGCCGCTCTTGGTAAGCAGGTTTGGATTAAAAGAGTCAGCTGTTGTATCAAAACCTTCCAGCCTTAAACTCTGCCGGTAGTTTTCCAATCTGACTTCGTCGGAATAGGCTTTCTTGAGCTGGCTGAGGTTATAGTTAATTGTCTTTTTCAGCTTATAGGTACTCAGATTTAGCGCCAAAGCTCTTCGGCGAATCGCTTTCCCGCTCTCAAAGGCTCCCCAGGAATCAATGCAATAGAAACCAGTCTTCTTTGATCCATGCCATGAAATCTGGACATCCAGGATATCTTTGAGGTTGTTGATCGCCAGATTGACTCTCCGTGAGGATATGCCAGTCATCTCAGTGATCATCGGATTGTTAGGTTTATCAAGTTGAAGCAGGGCTGCCAAGACGGCCATTTCATAGTTCATAAAGAGCTGCTCCATATGGTTATAGTGCACATATATGCATAATAACTCTCATTGCTGTGGGTTCCAATAGCAGTGATGGTGTTTTTCAAGCTTGTTGCTTTGACTCAATCCACTCGATAACAGCTTCTTCGTACCCGCCAACAGAACGGGAACCGGTCAGCTTTACCTGTTTTGGAAATTTCCATTTTAAATCACAAGGTAGATGGTGGATCGGGATAGCCCGGTCATTTCTCGAACTTCTTTCAGCTTCAGTATTCTCAAAACCATGAAATTTCTCCTGACTCCTTGTGAAGTTTCATGGTAGCCGTATTGCGGGCAATGATGGTGGCTATAGACGCGTAGAAGAGTACCGACACCGATAAAGCTGCGCTGAAACTTTCACCTCTGCTGTTTTGCCGCCCTGGCGAGCTACGCCTATGGAGTGGTCGGAATCGACTGGGACAACACAAGTTGATGGAATTCGTCACCAGGGCTGAACGTGACAGGCATTTTAGAGCTTGGGGAGGAGAAGCTCAGACCCCGCACCAACTGAGGGGTCGTCTAAACCGCAACCTGTAGAGGGTACAGACCAGCACGAGCAGCCATGGCCACCAGTGCATCAATGGTGAAACCAGCTGTTTTACCCCGACAGATGTCACCAATCCGAGAGCGTTGTACGCCCATCACGTTGGCTGTCTGCTGCTGGGTAAGTTTGTTTGTCTTCATGTAGTCGATGATGGTGTCAAACAGGGCTGCTTTGAGCTTAAGCTGCTCGGCTTCACCGGGATCGTAATCGAGGTCATCGAATATACTGCCATTGGTAACTTCGTGTGTCATGTCTCTAGCCTCTTTTTGGCTTATTTGAACCGATCAACAATGATGGTCTTGTCTCGTTTTGCGGTGGCTTGCGTGGTCTTCTGCCAACAAATCCGACTTACTGGATCCTTCCCAATAAATCGGCTTCAGAGCCTTTGTCATGTGGCTAAATGTATAAGATTTTATACAATTTGCAATCAGTAAGATCGCCGCTGCGCTTGGGAAAAGAAAATGACCATAATATTGATCTGGAAATCTCGTATTAACGGCACTTATATCTCGTATTAATCGATTGTAAAACTCGTATTAGTTGCTCGTATTTCTCGTATTAAGCCAATGACGAAACACACTTGTTGGTTCTGCCTGGAAAGTTTCCGGGATCGGAATACGCTTATACTACTACTTTTAATGGTCCAGTTTTTGGGGTCCACTTCAGGGAACAAGTCCAGACCAGATTAGAACACTATAATTCGTAAGTTCTTTACCTGAATTATACATTGACTAAATGAATTATTATGTATATAAAACCAGTACTTTGAGCTATGTGATTTAATGGAGAAGTGATGGAACACAGATTTGGTGGACTATGGACGAGGGAGAAGTTAGGGGTACTTAAAAAGTATCTCCAGTTCTATGCAAAGGCTCTTCAGAGTCAACCATTTACCTTGCATTATGTTGATGCATTTGCTGGGACGGGTTCTCAAGACCCAAAATTGGTAGATGCACAGGAGGTTATGATCCCGTTTGAGGATTTGAAAGGCTCGGTTACAACAGCCCTAGAGGTAGATCCAGGGTTTGATCACTATCATTTCAATGACCTGGACCAATCACATATTGAAGCGTTATTGGAGATCAAGAGTCAATATAAGAGAAAGTCGATAAAGATCACAAAAAGTGATGCAAATTCATTTGTACCTGATTTTTGTCGGTCATTGCGAAGAGATGATCGTGCTGTCCTGTTTTTGGATCCATACAGCACTCAGTTGAATTGGGAAACGTTGAATTATGTAGCTCAAACTGGAAAAGTAGACTTGTGGTTGCTGTTCCCTATTTCCATTATCGCTCGGATGACACCACTTGATGGTGCCCGGATAATACCAGAGTGGAACGATACTTTAACCAGACTGTTAGGCACCAATGACTGGATTAATGATTTCTACAAACCCAAAGTAAAGCCACCGATTGATGATCTTTTTGGAGAGTCAGAAACACCCGACGAAATGGAGAGAATAAATGTTCAGGAGTTGGAGATATGGGTTACCAATCGTCTAAAAGAACTGTTTCCGTATGTGGCAACGCCTTATACACTTTACAACAACGGCAGTCCACTATTCACCTTTTATTTTGCGGTCTCAAATAACAAAAAGGCCGCATGGAGTCTTGCTGATAGAGCAGTGCAGTATATTCTGAAGAATTAATGACAGTATTATGCCCATCATCAAGGAGTTGATATGAGTAAGATAGAGTGGACAGAACAAACTTGGAATCCAGTCACTGGCTGCACCAAAATATCGCCGGGTTGTAAACACTGCTATGCAGAAGTTATGGCCAAGAGATTACAAGCCATGGGAACGCCAGGCTACAAAAATGGTTTTAAATTGAGTTTACTTCCTGAGAGGCTTTTCCAGCCATATAAGCGGAAAAAACCAACGATGTATTTCGTGAACTCTATGAGCGACCTTTTCCAGGAAGAGGTTCCATTTGAGTTTATTGAAAAGGTGATGAGGGTGATAGAAGAAACACCTCTACATACTTATCAGATATTGACCAAACGAAGTGCACGAATGCGTGAATTCTATGAGACTCGTGTAGTGCCTGATAACGTCTGGTTGGGAGTCTCGGTTGAAGATCAGAAATACGGAAAACCCCGTATACCTGACTTGCAGGCTATTAAGTCCAAAACACGCTTCCTATCCATTGAGCCACTGTTGGAGAACCTTGGCAAAATAAGGCTAAATGGCATTCACTGGGTAATCGTAGGTGGCGAGTCTGGGTGTGGGGCCCGGCCAATGGAGGAAGAGTGGGTTCTGTGTTTGCGCAATCAATGCGAAGGGGCGGGTGTTGATTTCTTCTTTAAACAATGGGGAGCGTGGGGTAAAGATGGCGTTAAACGCTCTAAAAAGGCTAATGGACGCCAACTTGAAGGAAAAATTTGGGACATGATGCCTGTGGTAACAATCTGAGAGATTTACTTGGATAGTGATGATTTTGGCCAAAGACAGTAACTACCAATGGGAAATTGGTGGCAAACCCCCAGAACTTGACGAACATAGTCACATAAAGCATGCAATTTTGTCATATGCACGTGGAGAATTCGCAAAGTGTGACCCAACGAGCATGGATGTGCACTAGCCGGCATATTCGTCGCCGTGCATTGTTGTGGCTAGTGCAACGAACTGAACACCTGCGACATGCCAGACAGTGACTGGACCGGTTGCAACTTTTGCAGCGACAGGGCAGTTTAAGAGAGGGACGACTGAGAGGACATCTTTCCGCACAGCGCTTGGTACCGAAGCTCCGAGGCCAGCGGTCACCGTCGCCGCCGCATGGCAAGGCACTGGACGCATTTAGACAAGGAGTGAAACGACCATGAAATCATTTCGACATTCGTTCCATCCGTTGCAAGATGATCCGAAGCCTGGTGGTGAGGTGGAGCTCTCCGTCGAGGAAATCGAGGCAGCTGGATTGCGGGAGGTGCTGCAAACCCCGGGAGCGGCGCTTGGATCCTGGTCGCTGCTGGATGCGTTGCTGGCAAATTGCGACGAGTTCAGATTCCTTGAGCCGTTAGGACAGTCGTGCGAGGTTAAGGTGGCGCTGTCCGGGCTGTTCGGCCGATTCGTAGCGAGAGCGTACCTGGAACGTTATGGTGGTCTGCACTATTTCGCGCACCTCGGCAGCGAAGATATTGAGTTGACAGGCCGGCTGGGCTTACGCGTCATCCGCTGCAGGGGCCAAGAGGGCGACTTGCCAGACTGGATCGCTTGTGCGGAGGACTTGACCAAACTGACTGTTGCGGAGGCGAAGGGAAGCCATGCCCTGTCCGGCCCGAAAAGAGCAATCGCGCAGGCGAGGAAGCAGGTTGCCCGCGTCGATGTGTACGGTAGGCGCGGGCGGATGGACGTAAATCGTGTCGCGGTTGCTACTCGGTGGGGCATGTTGAATTCGGCCGCGCCCCGAGGAGCGAACTTGAGTGGCTGCAAATGACACGCGAACTGTTGAGCTTAGCTGGATGTCCGGATGGACATCTGTTTGAAGAGATCGCCGCCGGGGTCCCGCTTATCGTGGAAAACGCCGAGGGGCTGGACGCAGCGGCTCGCCGGCTCTTCGAGGCTGGGGAACACAGGGCGAGCGACATTATTCGTGGCTTCGCCGAGGAAGAGGCCGCGAAAGTGCCGGTCCTACTTGACGCGGTACGGTGTGAGCCGAGTCGACGGCGGGACGTGCTGAATTGCTTCTACAACCATCTGGCGAAGCGCATCTATGCGTTGACCTGTACCTTTCCGAACATCCAGACGTTCGGTGAGCTGGGCGAACTCGTGGAACGGGAGCGCCAGCCCTACTATCTGGATGGCCCGAACTCCGTGGACTGGATATTCCAGAACTCGATCACGGCGGAGAGGGAGATGACGATCTACGTAGACTACGTGAGGAACCTCACAGCGGAATCCGGCGGTTACGGGTGGAGCGCGCCGGGGGACGGCCTGGCACCCTCCGGGCCGTACAGGCGACCGGAGTCGGTTGAGCTTTGTCGGGCACTGGGGGAGGCGGGAGCGAAGTCGAGCAGCGGTTTGGCGGTTATCGCGGAAACGTGGCGTGGCTTCGAGCCGCAGGAAGATACGAGCCGGTGGGAGTTGAGACAATTGATCATCACCATGCTGACACGATTGGAAGTCTGTGGCCATTGCGAACTGGACCAGGCCGGAGTCGACCGGATCGTGGGCAGCTGGTCGTTTCCCCTTTGGCCGTTCGGACTGTCGGCTCGCCCGGACGCCAAGACCATCGAAGAGTTGTTGCGGGAGGAACGGAAGCTGAAAATCGAGTGGATCGAGAGGACGGAGGGGGTGCGTGACCCGCCGCCCGCGATCAGTCGGGCGAAGGTGGAAGCAATGAGTGCAGCCTATGCGGCTTGGGAGGACGAGTGCGACAGGGAGGATAAACGGCTGGGTCAAGGCAAGTATAGTTCGTCCCCGTTGCGCCCCTCCAGCGAGTTCGAGGCGCAAGGCCGGTTGCCGACTTACAGGCGGCTAGAATCGATGTTCATGGAACTGCCCGACAGCGAGCGGACGGCGTTGCTTGCGCTGGGTTGGTTCACTGTGGATAGGGTTGCCGACTGGCCCAGGGTCTACGAACGGGCGAGGGCGACCGCTCGCAATCCAGACTACGAGATCAGCTACGGCGCTCGTTGGCTTCTTGGTCTGGAGAGATGGGAGGCGACGCCGAAACCGTTCGAGGCCGGGCGTTGGTACCGACCGGTTGGGGATAGGGAGTGAGGCAAATGGGGCCGCGTGATCTTCGATGACCTGCGTGGTGTGTGAGACCAACGCGCCGAAGGGAGTCCCAATCGCGCTTCCTGACCGCTCAATCCATCGGGTGATGAAAGCTGTTCGGAATACGCGCCGCTTCTTCGAAGGGAGTCGCGTGGCGGCATACGAGGGGTTCGCCGGTCAGCACAGCATTCGAATCAACGCGCAATGGCGCGTCTGTTTTCGTTGGACGGACGAAGGGCCGTGCGACGTGGAGATCGTGGATTATCACTGAGCGAGATCTGACATGAACATTAGGAACGGAATGAAGGCGGTGCATCCCAGAGAAATCCTGCGCGACGAACTCGACGAACTCGGGCTGTCGGCCAACGCGTTGTCTAAAGCGTTGGGCGTGCCGGTGAACCGGGTAACGATGATTCTGAACGGCCAGCGGGGCGTGAGTGCCGACACGGCGCTGCGGCTCGCGCGGTATTTCGGGTCGACGCCGCAACTTTGGATGAACCTGCAGAAGACGTGGGAGCTTCGCCAAGCGGAGATCGCAGCGGGCCTCGAGATCTCAAAGTGTGTGACGCCCCGGCAGTCAGCAGCAACAGGTGCGGCGGCCGATGCCCGTTCCTGATTTTCAGTCGTTGATACCTCCGACCCCATTAATCCGGTGGGTTTTGCGATTTTTTACTTGAAAGGTGCAGCACCACTTGGTTTATAGGCGATCATAATTTACAAGGGTGTCTGGCCGTTTATCATCCTGAAGAATGTCACGGTTTTTTCTACACAGAATCTACCAGCTTCTTCAATCCAGACAGCGTTTTTTGGTCTCTGCCGAAGATACGTTGAATATGACCCCAATTTGATTCATCGGGTTTAGCGCCCAGACGTAATAAGCACTCCAGACTCACTAGATTTCCGGTATGAATCGCATACCCAAGAGAGCTTTCATGATCTTGCGGGGTTATCGCATTAGGGTCTGCCTGTATGAATGAGGTAATAAGCGCAGTATTTGATCTTACGATTGCGGCTTCAAGTGTTTCTTCAGCACCTTGTTCGACAAGAGTATTGATCAACTGAATGTCGCATTCCTGAGACAGTGAGTGAAGACAGGCTGTGGAGAGCGGCGTTTGGCCGTCCTCGCATGCCAGATTTGGGTCTGCTCCGAGTGAGAGTAACAGTCTAACGGTCTCCAAGTGGTTATTACGACTGGCATGGAATAGCGCGGTTCGTCCTCGATTGTCAAATCCGTTTACATCGAAATCTCCGTCCTTTGACTGCTCCTGAATCTCCGAGTTATTGCCCATTTGTGCGGCGGTAAAGAGATCGACTCTGGCTCCATGATTTATTAGATGAGCCACTATCTCCAAATTAGGTTCTCGTTTCCAGGGTCCCGCGTGTAAGGCTAGATGTAGCGGAGTTTCACCTCTCTCGTTTAGAGCATTGATTTCCGCTCCCCGAGACACCAAAATCTCGACCATCTTCAGGTTGCCTCGCTCTGCTGCAGCGTGCAAGGCTGTATTCTTGTTCCCGTCACTCAAGAATATGTGAGAGTGGTCTTCGTTCAGGAGTTCCAACCCCAGCTCGTTAAGTTGCAAGTAAGCGCAGCTGATTAAGCTGACTTTGGTAGTTCCTTCTACCAAGGATTTCACCTGCCCCTCGTATCGTTGCGTTCGGTCGGAGTAGCCATAAGCTCCGAGTAGCTGCAAGATTTGATTGGTCGGTGCCGCATCTACGTCTGCCCAATTAACTTCGGACAGAACTTGATCCAGTGTTCCTGTGTCGTCAACATTCAGTGCCGACTGCACTCGTTCAATTAGTTGGTCAGTGGTCATAGAAGGGACTCAAGAGATCGTGTTAAATATTGGGCTCACATTACCAGACTACGTACCTTCTCTGTTCTCAGCAGTTGCGCGTGGTGCGTTAATCAACCGTAATTCACCAATTACCGGAATCCGTAGCTCTCCATGGACACACCATCCATCATCCATTAAGGTCGACTAACTTCAATTGATGCGGCGGAAATAATGACTACAGAACAAATTCAACAGATCGAGCAGCAAATTGGTGAACTCACGGCACAGTTGTATGCGCTTAGAAAAGCTTCGCCGGCCATTGCTGTTCCGAACTACACATTCGAAACCAACGCCGGCGAAACGACACTACTCGATCTGTTTGGTCCTCACGATAAACTTTTTGCCATTCACAACATGGGGCAGGGTTGTCGCTACTGCACACTGTGGGCGGACGGGTTTAACGGATTGCTTTCTCATCTGGAGTCGGCGATGGCGGTAGTCCTGTTATCAAAGGATCCACCCGAGTTGCAGCGTCGCTTTGCCAATTCCCGTGGCTGGCGTTTCGCACTTGCTTCGCACGTCAACTCAAATTATCTGAGCGAACAAACTGTTTACACCGATGCATCAAATTATCCCGGAGCAGTCATTTACGAGAAAAAAGATGACCGGATATTCCGCAAGAACGCGTGTGTGTTTGGACCTGGCGACCTTTATTGCACCATGTGGAATGTGCTGGGTCTGGCAGGACTCAGTGAGGATGATTGGGTCCCGCAATTCAACTACTGGATAAGACCGGAGCAACTTGACGATGGTGGCGAAAGAGTTCTCGATTAACGTTATTGACTTAACAGGGTGCTATTGGCCGAACCGGTGAATGAACATCAGACGCACGGAACCCAGCTTGTTCTCAACCTTGTAGGGGCATGGTCTCCGGGGGTTCCCCCTGCCGCAACTGTTATTGCCGGAGAGATTCACAAAATAGGTTCTCCGTCCAAAATCGATATACGAAGCCTCCAGCCTTAGCAACCAGGAATCGGCTATGGCTGTCTCGACGCCTGCTCCGAGCACCCAGCCATGCTCCACCAATTTATCCTGGAAAGAATCGTCATTGTCTACATGCGTCGGGATGGTTGGGCCGAAATCAATGTCGGTTACCGAATTCACAAGTCTGGAGCCCGCTATTCCGCCTGTAGCGAATAACGTTACCCGGCCAATGGTCTTTTCGATACCCGCGCGTGCCGTGATAATCCATTCATAATCCGATCTTGCTGTTTCGTCCAACCCAAAGGGATCAAGCTGGTTCGTTTCCGCCGATATGTTACCCGGCGATAAGTCAATTTCTATCCTGAGAGGAACTTCATTGATGTCAAACTTATTCCCTATCAACGCACCACTGATGAAATCGGAATCTTCGTAATAGGAAACCCAACCCGGATTGCCCCAGTTGGCGAACCCGTCGACATCGATGAGCCGGTTTTCTGTTAGCGCGGAACCGGCAAAGACACCGACATAGGTTGTCGTTCGGACATCGCCAGTTCCAGTACTGGCAACACTGATGTTCGATAGTATGAGAAGTAGCGCAGGAACCACAGGAAACCATGTAGTGCTGCTACGAAAAATTTGAACCAGGGGCATAAAGTTGACCTGTGTAAACGCTTGGCGCAGCACCTTAACTTAATTCATGCGTAGCATCAAAGGATTAAGAACTTGGGTTAACCTGTGCGGCGGAATTTACGTGTGGTAGATAAGAATTCCTTATTCACCCTGCAGATCTCCAACAAGTGTTGGAGTATTAATATGATAGCTTGCGATATACTATCAAACACCAGGTTCGAGATTGTCGGGCCTGGGCATATTGTTCCTCGGTAGCCCACAGGCGAACACTGTTGCACCGTATTATTCGAAGTTATGTTTTACGCCAGAGTCGCATGACCTGGCTGCAACGTCATGCGCTGGAGACTTACTGGCCTTTGTATGGAATTGAGCCGGAAGAACTCAAAAAACCGGAAGGTGTGTTTACAAGGCAGGCTCCTCTGACGGTGGAAATAGGCTTTGGCAAGGGTGATTCGTTACTGGAAATGGCTGTAGCCAACCCGCAGCGCAACTACCTTGGCATTGAAGTTTACCGGCCCGGCATCGGCAATCTGTTGAACGGAATACACAAAGAAAAACTGGAGAATCTGAAGGTGGTAAACCGCGACAGTATTGAAGTGCTGGGATATTTACCGTCCGACGGAGTCGATTGCCTGCAGGTGTTTTTCCCGGACCCCTGGCCGAAAAGAAAACATCACAAACGCCGGTTGATCAACTCAAAGTTGCTGGACCTCGCATCGTCAAAACTTGCCCCGGGGGGTTGCCTGCATATAGCAACGGACTGGCTGGACTATGCAGAGCAAATCCGTTCTTTGCTTTCAGCACATCCTGCGTTTATCGAGACTGAAGCGCCAGATCGACCCGAAACCAGATACGAAAAAAGAGGGCTGCGCCTCGGGCATGAGGTGTTCGATATCGCTTACTGTACCCGATGTTCATAAGCCGGCGACCCACTGCATACACCAGGCCAAATAATAGTCCGGGCTTTCTGATGTCCGAACAAAGCACATGAGCAGTGCAAAAGTACTCGTCGCCGGAGGCGGCATCGGTGGTCTGACCGCCGCGTTGAGCTTTGCCAGGTTTGGCTTTTCTGTTCAGGTCTTTGAGCAGGCGCCGGTATTCTCGGATGCAGGCGCCGGCATACAGTTAAGCCCAAATTGTACCCGTGTCCTGCATGATCTGGGGCTGGAACAGGAAGTGTCGGCCACTGGATTCCTGCCGCGGGGGGTGCAAGTAAGACATTGGAAAAGTGGCGCCATAATCGCTTCCAGTGATTTTGAAAACCACAGGGAAAAGTACGGCTTCCCCTACTATCATATCCATCGTTCAGACCTGATGGATGTTCTGGTACGGGCAGCCAGTGCAGATCCGAATATCAGACTGCATCCCGGTACAGCAATAGAACATGTCGAACAGGATAGCGATGCAGTCAGGGTGATTGCCGGTGCTAAGGAGTACCGCGGCGACCTGCTGGCAGGTGCTGACGGTATCCGGTCGGTGGTCAGAAATTCTCTTTTTGGGCCTGATGAACCCGAATTTACCGGCAATATAGTCTGGCGGGGTGTGGTTGCCACAGATCAATTGCCAAAAGACTTTATTCGACCGGTAGCCACTGTCTGGTGGGGGCCACGGAAGCACTTTGTACATTATTACGTGCGTAATGGTACATGCGTTAATTGTGTCTGCGTCGTTGAAAAGGATGGTTGGGAAACAGAATCCTGGACGGAAAGGGGAAGTCATACCGAGTTGAAGAACGATTTTGCCGGTTGGCACGACACGGTCACGACATTGATTGACAATATCAACCATGACGCCTGCTTTAAATGGGCGTTGTTTGACCGGCCACCGATGCCATTGTGGGGGCAGAACAGAATTACTCTCCTTGGAGACGCCTGTCATCCAATGCTCCCCTTTTTGGCACAGGGCGCCGCGATGGCTGTTGAAGACGCCGCGGTACTCGCCCGGTGCGTTGCTGCCGGCAAAGATATTCCATCCAGTCTCATTCGCTATCAGGAACTGCGTCGTGATCGAACAGCCTGGGTACAGAAAAGCTCCCGACGGAACAAGACCCTGTTCCATGCAACAGGTGTGACCGCGTGGGTCAGAGATCGTTTTGCGGGTCAAGCCAGCGAAAAGATGTTCGACAGGTTGTACGGCTACGATGCAACCCGGATAAGGCAGACCTGAACAGGGTTGACTGCAATGCGCGTCAGGGTGTCAGCAGAAGCAGCACCTCATCCACAAAACGCATGCCGTAAGCGTTAAGTCTGATTTCATTTCTGGCGGTAAGAAATCCCCGATCATAAGCCTGGTGGAGGAAAGGTTCGATGGTTTCCACCGGGAGTCCGGTTCGGGTTTCATAGGACGACAAGTCTACGCCATCACTCAAACGCAGCGCATTCATCATGAACTCAAGGGGCAGTTCTTCCCGGGCCACCGGTGTGACTTTTTTTCCGGGGTCTCCAAGATAGCTCTTGGGCATACGGGTTCTTGACGTTCTGTATACCCCCTGATCCGTGGTGTACTTTCCATGTGCCCCGGCGCCAATGCCGATATAGTCACCAAATTGCCAGTAATTGAGATTGTGCCGGCATTGCCTGCCAGGCCGAGAAAATGCCGATACCTCGTACCGTTGATAGCCGTTGTCAGCAAGCAATTGCATACCCCTTTCCTGGATCCGGAACAACGTATCCTCGTCAGGTAATGCTGGTGGGTACCGGTAAAACACGGTGTTGGGCTCAATCGTCAGTTGATACCAGGAAATATGTTCCGGCTGGAATGATATCGCCGTTTTAAGGTCCTGTTCGGCATCGGCCCAGGTCTGATTCGGCAGACCGTGCATCAGGTCCAGATTCAGGTTGTTAAAACCCGCTTCCCTTGCATTGGCAATCGCCCGTACCGCATCTCTCGAGGAGTGAATTCTGCCCAGTTGTCTGAGATATAGATCATTGAAGGACTGAATGCCAAGACTCAGCCGATTGACCCCGGATTGCCTGAAATCCCTGATGCGGGAATCGTCCAGGGTGCCGGGGTTGGCTTCCAGGGTGATTTCCATGTCATGACTGCAGGAGAACAGGGTTTTGGCTTCCCCGATCAACATGGCGATGTTCCCGGGCGAAATCAGACTGGGTGTTCCACCACCAAAGAAAATACTGTGCAAGTGTTGTGATGCCACCGCTTCCTGTCTCAGTTCACTGATCAGCACGCGGGTATACTCTACTTCGGGTATGGTTCCATCCTGTTCATGGGAATTGAAATCACAGTAGGGGCACTTACGGACACACCAGGGAAAGTGGACGTACAGACCGGTGGGGATTTCAGGCATTGAATTGCACCACAAACCGGTTGAGGGCTTTGGCACGGTGACTGAGTTGATTTTTCCGGTCTGATGTCAGCTGGGCGGCGGTCTTGCCGATGTCAGGAATGAGGAACAACGGATCGTAGCCGAACCCTGACTGTCCCTGGGGCTCTCTGACAATTTCACCGGCCCATGTGCCATGTGCGATGATCGGTGCAGGGTCCAGTGCGTGTCCAAGGTATACGATCACACACTGGTAGCGGGCAGACCGGCAATCGATAAGGTCCATCTCCGTGAGCAGTTTACGATTGTTGTCCCCATCGGTGGCGTCCGGTCCGGCATACCGGGACGAGTAGATTCCAGGTCGACCCTCCAGTGCCTCAACTTCCAGACCGGAATCATCGGCGATTGCCGGTAAACCACTTTGCCTGCTTGCATGTCTTGCTTTGAGCAGGGCGTTTTCAACGAAGGTAAGGCCGGTCTCTTCCGCCGGGTCTATGCCAAGAGTTCCCTGATTAATGAGTTCAATCCCGGCAGGCATCATCGCCCGGATCTCTCTCAGCTTATGCTGGTTGTTGCTTGCCAGTACAACTCGCATCTGGTCAGTCTGTTCTCTACTAAAGCCCCAGCATTATGCCATTTGGAATTCCCAGCATGACGGCCAGAGGTTCAACTATCAGGTATTTGTCGATCAACCTGATCACAATAAAGACCAGGATGGGAGAAAAATCTATCCCTCCCATTGCGGGCAGAAATTTTCTGACGAATGCACACAGGGGTTCACTCAACTGGTTGATCAACTGTAGCGCAGGGTGGGTTGAATAAGGTGCAATCCAGCTTGCAATGACCATGATCAGCAGCGAAAAGAAGTATATATCAAGAATCAGGGATACCACGCCAAGCGCTGACCAGAGGATGTATCTGAAGAGAAAAATTTCTCCACCGGCAAACAACATGATCAGCATCAATGCGATGAGTTGTATGATGATCGCAACTATCAGTGTGGCGGTATCCACACCTTTTATGGCGGGGAAAAAATTCTGGAACGGCCGAATCGCGGGACCAGTGATTTTCACAACTGCCTGACACAGGGGATTGTAATAGTTGGCGCCTGACACCTGCATCAGGAATCTCAATACGATAAGCAAAATGTAGATGCCAAAAAACATCTGGACTATAAATGCACCAGCGCCTGCAAAATTCTGAGTCATTTCAACTCCTGTTCCTTGATGGACAGACAGGATTATAGCCAGATATCTGTTGCAGCATTATCCCTGTCTGTAAAAAAAAATTCGCCGCTCCTTTGCCTGCGCCAAAGTGCTGCATCTCATTTACCTTCTACCCTTTAGCCTCGGCTTCTGCGGCAAGTGCTATCGAACGATGATACGCTTTTGCAACAGCCTTGGAGAAAATATCATTCAGGTTATTGTCCATCAGTGTGTCCAGCGCCGCTTCTGTTGTGCCACCGGGAGAAGTGACATTAAGTCTCAGCGCTTCCGGTGCTTCATCACTGGCTGCCGCCATTCTGGCGGCGCCAAGCGCGGTTTCCAGCACCAGCTTGTCCGCCATATCCTCAGGCAGACCGAGTTCTCTGGCAGCTGACACCATGACTTCCATGATGTAAAAAAAATAAGCGGGTCCACTGCCTGATACAGCAGTCACCGCGTCCAATACCGACTCTTCATCAACCCAGATACAACTGCCTACGGATGATAGAACTTCCTGGGCAAGAGCCCGTTGTTCATCGGCAACTCCCGGTGTTGCGAACAACCCTGTAATACCGCTTTGAACCAGTGCGGGCGTATTGGGCATGCAGCGGACGATGGGAACGTTATCGCCCAGCCAGGAAGCAAGCGAACGGGTAGTAATTCCAGCCGCCACACTGACCACAAGACGGTCGCCGACGGTGGGTGCTATCTCACTGGCCAGGGCCTGGACGATGTTTGGTTTGACCGAAATTAAAACCACATCAGCCTGCCTGATCGCAGCCGGATTGTCTGTGGTGGTATTGACCCCCAGTTTTGCGACTTCATCCAGGGCTGCCTGGACGGGGTCTGCTGCGGTAATGTCAGAAGGCCGGGCGCCGTTGTTGATCAATCCCCCGATAATTGCGCGTGCTATGTTTCCCGAACCCAGAAATGCCAGTTTCATGTGTTAATCCTGTGTATTGATTACGGGCTTTCGCGCACCAAATATTGCTGTTCCGATGCGGACCCAGGTGGCCCCTTCGGCAATGGCCGATTCCAGATCGCCGGTCATCCCCATCGATAACTGGTCGAAATGGTTCAGTTTATACTGTGCGTTCAACTCATTCAGCAGTTGGGCAAGACGACGAAAGTATTTTCTCTGTGTCACGGTATCGTTTGTTTCTTCCGTGATGGTCATCAATCCTCTGGGCAACAGTCTCTCCATGCCTGACAGACCTTCCAGCAATGCGCCTGCTTCGTCAACAGCCAATCCGGCTTTAGCCGGATCGTTACTGACATTGATTTGTAACAGTACGTTAAGCGGCGCTTCCCGTTGCCGTTGCGCGTTGAGTCTGCGGGCGATCTTGAGACTGTCGAGAGAATGTACCCAGTCAAAATGATTGGCGATCCAGCGAGTTTTGTTCGATTGGATATGACCGATGAAGTGCCATTGAACATTGGGAAACTGTAATACTTTATCCATTGCATCCTGAACATAGTTCTCCCCAAAGTCCCGTTGACCTACTGCAATCGCTTCCTGCACCAGGGTAGCGGGTTTTGTTTTGCTGACGGCCAGCAGTTGAACTTCAGAAGGGTCCCTGGCCGATACCGCACAGATACGAGCGATACGTTCGCGCACGGATTGAAGGTTCCGGACTACACTGGACATAGTTTAATTCTGTTAAATATTAACTTTGAGTAGTGCACGATAATCAATCTTCGGCAGGGTGGGCAACCGATATTCCGGAAATGAACTTAACAGAATTACTGGCATACAGTGAAAAACAGGGCGGGTCCGATCTTCACCTCTCCTCGGGGTTGCCTCCAATGATCCGGATCGATGGTGATATCCGGCGCATCAACCTGCCCGTCCTGGACCGGGAGAAAGTACGGGAATTGATTCACGAGATCATGAATGACAGGCAGCGTAAACTTTATGAATCGTATCACGAGTGTGACTTTTCCTTTGAATTACCCGGTGTTGCCAGGTTCCGGGCCAATGTATTCAATCAGAATCGTGGCGCCGGCGCCGTATTCAGAACCATTCCGTCCAGGGTGTTGACCATGGAAGATCTCAATCTGGGCGCCATCTTCAGAAGCATCGCGGATACTCCACGGGGACTGATAACGGTAACGGGACCTACCGGGTCTGGTAAAAGTACCACCCTCGCTGCCATGATTGATTACATCAATGATACACGGTACCGGCATATTCTGACGATTGAGGATCCGATTGAATTCGTACACAGCAGCAAAAAGTGTCTGATCAACCAACGAGAAGTACACAGGGATACCCTGGGTTTCAGCGAGGCATTACGGTCAGCGCTGCGAGAAGACCCGGACATCATTCTGGTTGGGGAAATGAGAGACCTGGAAACGATTCGCCTGGCACTGGAAGCCGCAGAAACCGGTCATCTGGTTTTTGCTACCCTGCACACGTCATCCGCGGCTAAAACCATTGACCGGATCATTGACGTATTCCCTGCTGCAGAAAAATCCATGGTGCGTTCCATGTTGTCTGAATCTCTCCAGGCAGTGATTTCACAATCTCTGTTGAAGAAGACAGGCGGTGGCCGGGTGGCTGCCATGGAAATCATGCGATGTACTCCGGCTGTCAGAAACCTTATCCGTGAAGATAAAGTCGCACAGATGTATAGCGCCATCCAGACCGGCAGGCATCTGGGTATGCAGACACTGGATCAGTGCCTGAGGGATTTGCTGGACCAGAATCTGGTCAGCAGGGAGGCTGCCATGGAACAGGCGAAAATCCCGGAGGATTTTAAATAACACTCAATACTGTTATTGTAATAACTGAAGCATCTTGTGCCGATGCCCCTCTTATTTGATCTGAATTATAGAATCCCGTTGCTGAAAAATTTTCTTATACCTGTAATCATCGTGACGACGTGTACCCTGGTCGCTGTCTGGATGATATTGCATAATCCGCAGCCTACCGAACAACGATCGGAACCTCCGGTACTGCTCGTGGAAGTCATCAGGGCACGTTCCAGTTCATTACACGTTCAGGTCAAGGCACAGGGCTCGGTAACGCCCAGAACCGAGACCACGCTGGTGTCCGAAGTGTCCGGGATGATCACTGAAGTGTCCCCCGCTTTTCTCGTGGGTGGATTCTTCAAAAAGGGAGATGTGCTCATACGCATCGACGACAGGAATTATCGTGCTGATGTCAAAAAGGCAGAAGCAGTGGTTACGGCAGAGCAGATGAATGTAACCCGGGAAACCGGACTAGCCGAATACGCGGCAGCCGAGTTTGAGAGGTCCAGGTCCCTGTTACCCAGCCAGTCCGCAACAGACCTGGCCTTGCGTAAACCACAACTCGCCGAAGCCATATCCAACCTTGAATTCGCCCAGGCCGACCTGGAGAAGAAAACAGGCGATCTGGAACGAACCACTATCAGGGCGCCCTATGATGGCCTGATACGGGAAAAACGCGTGGATGTCGGCCAGTTCGTTGCTGCCGGGACACAACTGGCAGTAACCTTTGCGGTTGATTTCGCCGAAATTCGTCTGCCGTTGCCCGACCGGGAACTCCCTTATCTCGATCTGCCGGAATCCTTTATAGAAGGGCAGCAGATTCCTGGAATCCACGTTGACCTTACGGCTGAACTTGGCGGAACCTTCTATCGCTGGGAAGGCAATATCGTACGTACCGAAGGTGTCTTTGATCAGCGAAGTCGTGTGTTGTACGTGGTTGTGCGAGTGGCAGACCCATACAATCGCCTGCACCAACGTTGGCGGGCACCCCTTCGAATCGGCACTTTTGTTGAAGCCAGTATCAAAGGGAAATTGTTTGAAGACGTCATTGTTCTGCCCCGGGGTGTTCTGCGGGCAGATAATGTGGTCTGGACCGTCGGCGAAAACAATGTTCTAACACCCAATACGGTATCTTTACTCAGGGCCGATGAAGATTTTATCTATGTAAAATCCGGCCTGGAAGAAGCATCTTTAGTCTGCAAAACAACATTGGACAACCCATTGCCAGGCACACGGGTACGGTTTGATCAGGTAGTGGAGAAATAATGATCGACACTCACCACGGAATTATCGCCTGGTTTGCCCGTAATCACGTTGCCGCCAATCTGTTGATGTTGCTGATTATCGGTTGTGGACTGATATCAGCCTACTCAATCCGTATCCAGGTCACTCCGGAAGTGGAAATCCAACAGATTGACATCAATATTCCCTTTCCCGGGGCTTCACCCGGAGAGGTTGAATCAGGTGTAGTCCTGAAGGTTGAGGAAGCAGTCAGAAATATCGAGGGCATTGAACGGATGACTTCCCGATCACAACAGGGTAGCGGCACGGTAATGCTGGATGTCGAAACGGGTTATGACATGCAGATCGTGATGGAAGAAGTCAACATGGCAATGGGCAGGATCTCCACCTTGCCCGAACAGGCAGAACGGTATTCTATCAATCGCGACTTTCGCAAAATGGATGCGATTTCGGTACAGATTACCGGCAGTGACCTGTCCGAACATAGCATGAAGGCACTTGCCACCACTATTCGGGATGAAATACTGGCACTGCCGAGTGTTACCAAGGCTGACATCACTGGCGCCAGATCCTATGAAATCAGCATACAACTCGATGAATCCAAACTCAGACAATATGGGCTGACCCTGGAATCTGTCGCCCGCGCCATACGGCTCTCTTCCCTTGATTTATCCGCCGGCGCCATAAAAACCGATTCCGGCGATATCATCCTTAGAACCGAAAGCCAGGCCCATACCCGTCCCGAATTTGAAGATATCGTATTACTCAACAGAAGGGATGGTACACGGCTGACCCTGGGAGATATTGCCGAAGTGGACGATGGCTTCGTCGAACAGGAATTCTTTTCACTGTTCAATGGTGAGCCCAGTATCGGCATCAACGTTTTTGCAGTCTCCGACCAGAATCAGATCGAGATATCCGAAGAAGTGAAGGAATACGTCGAACGACGTAAAACAACATTACCTGAAGGGATCAGACTGGAAGCATGGCGAGACACTACCGAGCTGCTGAATGGTACTCTAGGTATAATGCTTTCCAACATGATGTTTGGCATTTTGCTGGTCATGCTTGTTCTTGGTCTGTTCCTGCGCATCCAACTCGCATTCTGGGTCATGCTGGGCATTCCGATTGCTTTCCTGGGCGCCTTCGCGCTGATGCCACTTGTAGGCGCTTCAGTCAATATGCTCAGCCTGTTCGGCTTCATCCTGGTGCTGGGTATCGTCGTTGATGACGCAATTGTGATCGGGGAAAGTGTGCAGACCTATACGGAACGGGATGGGCAGAACATCGACAATGTCATCCGGGGTGCGCGCAGAGTGGCACTCCCCGCAACTTTCGGGGTGCTCACAACCATCGCTGCGTTTGCCCCGCTGTTGTCGGTTCCTGGATCTTTCGGCGCCATCCCGGCTTCAATCGGCTGGGTGGTAATCCTCTGTCTGGCATTCTCCATCATCGAATCCAAACTGATACTGCCGGCGCATCTATCGTCAATGAAACCGCGATCCTCCACCTCAGGAAATCCGATCAGGCAGTTTCAGAATTTGATGGCTGGTCATCTGCAGCATGTCCGTATGCACTACTACAAGCCCTTTCTGGATACTGCACTCAGGCACCGTTACATCACTACCTCAATCTTCCTGTCCATGCTGATTCTGTCGATCGGTTTCATTTTTGGCCCCTATGTCCGCACCGTCATATTTCCGAGTATGGATATGGATTTTGTCGTGGCGAGAGTGCAACTGGCAGAAGGCGCATCATCGTCGCAGGTTATCAAGATCGTCAGGGAGGTTTCAGACAAACTGCAGGAACTTGATGACAGCAAACCGGAAAACGAAAAATTTCTGGTAAACATATCAGCCAGAACTTTCGGAACATCCGGCACTATCTTGGCTGATGTGAGTTTCAAATCTGACATCAGTGCAGATGTTATCGCCAATGAATGGCGCGAACTTGTAGGTGAACTGGCAGGCACCCGGCAACTGGAGTTCTCTGGAGCTATGATGTCTCATGGCGGTAGTGGGGATGTCGGGTTCCTGCTGACTGGATCAAATCCGGTAGAACTGGCAGCAGCCGGGCAGATGCTGGAAGAAAAGCTCCGCGGATATGCCGGCGTTTACGAAATCAACAGCAGTGGCAGGGGATCAATTCCAGAAATCAATATCATCATCAAACCCTCTGCAGAAGCACTGGGTCTCTCATTGAATGATCTTGCCAGTCAGGTTCGGGCAGCATTCTACGGTGTGGAAGCGCAACGAATACAGCGTGGCGGGGAAGAGGTCCGTGTCATGGTTCGATATCCTGAACACCAGCGTGAGTCTCTGGGTAACCTGGAGTCCATGACGATAAGAACCGCCGACGGTGATGAAGTCCCGTTCACAGCAGTAGCTGAAATCGAAGAACGGATGAGCCCGACAACCATTGAACGCGAGTGGGGCAAACGAAATATCAATGTTACGGCAGTTGTTGATAATACGATTACACCCCCGGGTGATATCGTTAAGGATGTGATTTCGGAAGAATTCCAGCAGAATCTCAGGGATCAATATCCCGGTGTGATGATGGACCTGGGCGGCGCCAGCAAGGAAGAAAGTGAATTGATCGAGCGCCTGATCATCACCGCTGCTCTGGGATTGTTTGCCATCTATGCACTCATGGCCATTCCTCTGAAATCATACGTTCAGCCACTCATTATCATGGGGGTAATTCCCTTTGGTATCATTGGCGCCATGATCGGTCATCTGGTTGTCGACATCCCATTCAGCGCCCTTTCGCTGTTTGGCATTGTCGCATTGGCAGGTGTTGTGGTGAACGACAGTATTATCATGGTGGACTTTGTCAATAAGTCCGTGTCCGAGGGCGTGAAAGTCACGGAAGCGGCCAGAAACGCGGGTGTGGAGCGTTTCCGGGCTATCCTGCTGACCTCATTGACAACTTTCTTCGGACTGCTGCCTATATTGCTGGAGACCAGCCCTATGGCGCAATTTGTGGTTCCGATGGCGGTTTCCCTGGGATTCGGTATTCTATTCGCGACACTGATCACGTTGATTCTGATCCCCTGTCTGTATGTCATTCTGGATGATCTGAATCTTTCACGGTTGACCATAATCCGGTAATCGGCAGATGGCCGGAAAACATTGCTATACCATGGGAAAAGCTGAAGACAGCAATTTGATAATCTCAGCATGGTTTCGCCGTCGTGCCCATTGCATGGGCTGTGACCATTCAGGCATATCCGGGGGATGGTGTGTCTTCCAATCAGGGAATCGTTCCAGAAGGAATTGAGCATACCCGGTCTGTCCACATCGAGCAGCCCAACCAAGGGGAGTCGTCCGGTATTCTTCATCAATTACACCCGGGTCGGCGCCAAATTCGATAAAGAGTCTGGCTGCTTCCACTTCGCCTCTTCTACCCATGTGGTGAAGCGGTCGAATCTGTTGCCAATTGGGCAAATTCGGATCCATACCGTTCTCCAGTAGTAAACGGGTCAACTCCAGATTTTGCCAAAGGTAAGTCTGACAGAATGTGACCTGGGGAGGGACACGAATACCGTGAGCCAACAATAGTTTTACAATGTCGCCATGGGACGAACTCACGCAGTGGGTAAATCCTTCCGTTGCAGCTATCCCGTCAAAAATTTCCGGCGCCGCTACCAGGAGAGACGCGATTGTATCGATGTTCCCCTGGTGAAAGTGAGAAGACAAACTTACACGACCACCATACAGATAAAGGAGTGTTCTCATTTCTGAATCTGCTGCAGATTCAGTCGGGTTGCCGGAAGACTCGACAGGTGCATTGGGGTCTGCACCAGATTCAAGCAACATTTCAGCAATATCTCTAAAACCCAGGTGAGAAGCTGCCCATAGTGCATATCCCCCGGGACAGTTCGGACCCTCTTGCAGATTGGGGTCTGCGCCTGCATCGAGTAATCGTTTCACGATGTTCCGGTGATTTCTTTCCGCAGCGGCTGAAATAGCCCGCTTGCCGCCAGGTTCCTGGTGGTTGGCAGAATTTCTGTCCTTTGACAGCAGTTCACGTACACGGTCTTCGTCTCCGAGTGCTGCAGCGATGGTCATCGAATATTCTGCACCATGCTCCAGTAATCGACGTGCCGTGGTGTAATCATTGCGCTGCCGCCAGTATGGGTGGCGCCACAACGCCGTAGCCACAGCACGAAAGCCGTATCCTCCCAGTCGATTATCACTGCTGAATCCCAAAGAATCAGGGTCAGCGCCATTTGCCAGCAGGAAGTTGATGAGTTCAGTGTGCTGGTTTTCAATGGCATAGTGCAGTGGTCTACGTCCCACTGGATCACCCACATTGATTTGTGAATGATCTTTCTGCAGAATCCCGGCGATGGTTTCAATATCACCTTCAGCGGCGGCATGGTGGATTTCATGGCTTGTGCCATCCGACGCAATTTGTTCCTTGAATACTCCGCGCAGATACGTTGCCACTTCTTCCCGACCACGGTCCATGGCAACCTGCAGAAAGGTTTCACCCCCATAAAGGGTCTGGGAAGTAAGATCGGCGCCGTTTTCCACGAGTAGTTCAACCGCCGGCAGATGCCCTTCTCTTACGGCAAAGTGAAGAGGTGAAACATACCAGAACTGTGCATTAACGATGCTCTGTTCCCGGGCTATAAGGTCCTGGAGTTTGTCAACATCTCCATCCCGGGCCGCATTCAGAACTTCCCATACATCAGCATTGCGGTATCTACCCGTCCAGTCGAGTGAATCGTTTTCCAGTTCCAGCGGTTTCAACAGGTCCACGACAATCCCGGGGCTTCATATACCGGAAATATTCAGATTGTGAATCTGAATGAACGTTGTTTTGGGCAATGCACGGGTCAGAGATGCTCTGCAAGGTGACAAACAATAACACTCTGATCCCGATGCATTACCTAAAACTGGTTCATCGTATTATCTCTGCCACCAGCAAGCAACGCATTATCACCGGAAAAGTACTCTTTGTGGTCATCGCCAATATTCGACCCTGCCATATCCTGATGTTTGACGGACGCCATATCCCGACGTATCTCACGTCTTTGAATATCTCGCACATATGCCAGCATACCAGCGTCACCAAAGTAACCCTCAGACAATACATCGGTGCCCAGAGCGGTTTCGTGATATGTGGGCAGAGTAATCAGGTGATGGAAAATCCCCGCATGTTCCGACGCATCCTGCTGGAATTTCTGAATCAGAAAATCGGCTTCAGCAGCCAGTTCAGTATCGTCATATTTTGAATCCATCAATCCTTTATCTACCCAGGTCGGGTCTGGATAGTCTGAAACATCCTTGCCGGCCTTGACCCATTCACCGTAGACCTGTTCCCTGAATGCAAGCGTCCAGTTGAATGACGGCGAGTTGTTATAGACAAGTTTGGCGTTGGGTACGTGTTTTCGTACTTCATCCACCATACTGGCAATCTGAGCTACATTGGGACGTTCAGTTTCGATCCACAACAAATCGGCGCCATGACCAAGGCTGGTCACACAATCCAGAATCACCCGATCAAAACCAGTGTTGTCGCGGAATGAATAGAGGCCATTGTCGAGCCTGACCGGTTTTACGAGCTTGCCTTTCTGATGAATGGTGATGTCGTTTTCCTGCAGTTCATTCAGGTCGTGGATTGCTTCTGTCTCCAGAAAATCGTTGTACTGGCTGGCCAGGTCACCGGGCTCTTTTGATACAGGTACTTTCTGTGTAAGGCTGGCGCCAAGTGAGTCGGTACGTGCAACGATGATCCCGTTATCCACGCCAAGTTCCAGAAATGCGTAGCGAATGGCATTGATTTTTGAGAGGAAATCCTCATGCGGTACTGTGACTTTGCCCGCCTGGTGACCACATTGCTTGGCATCAGACACCTGATTCTCAACCTGTATGGCACAGGCTCCTGCCTCGATCATCCTTTTGGCGAGCAGGTAAGTCGCTTCCTCGTTACCAAAGCCCGCATCAATATCAGCGATCATGGGCACGACATGGGTCTGGAAGTTGTTGATTTGATCCATGACTGCTTCAACGTCACCGCCGTTTTCCCGGGCTTCATCCAGCTCTATAAAGATATGCCGGAGTTCCCGGGCATCTGCCTGCTTGAGAAAAACATAGATTTCGTTGATCAGGTTTGGAACCGTGGTCTTTTCATGCATGCTTTGATCCGGCAACGGACCGAATTGGGAACGTAATGCCGCGATCATCCAGCCACTGAGATAAATGTAGGATTTTGCCATGGTACCGCGATGTTTTTTCACCGACATGGCCAGTTGCTGTGCTGTAAAACCGTGCCAGCAACCCAGGGACTGCGTGTAATTTGCCGCATCCAGATCATACTCGGCCATATCCCTGCGCATGATGTCCGCGGTATAGCGGGCAATGTCCAGACCAGTTTTAAACCGGTTCTGAAGTCGCATTCGAGCCACGTATTCGGGATTGATACCCTTCCAGGTACCACGGAAACAATTTTTTACGGCTTGTGTTGCCTGGATTTCTTTGAGGTAGGCTGACATGACAGGTAATTTCCTTTGCAGTGATATTTCTGAGCGCAAATTTACCAGTGAGCAAGCATCTCGAAAATGGAATAATTGGATACTAATATATTCCTGTTGTTCATGTATTGAGCTACGTACTGATTGGCGTCATATTCCCACATCAAATGAAGTCTTTGGCTCTATCCGGTAATGCCGCCAACCGCATAAATTGTCTCTGCATCAACTAACAAACAGGAGGATCGATGCGAACATTAACGCAAGAAGAAAATGGGAAAGTCACTGGTGGATCTCCACCAATGCCACCAGATGCCGGCTACATATCGCTTGCCGGATATTTCAGTAATTCACAAACTCCGGAATTGCCCCCTGCAAGCCAGACAATCTGTACAACGCCTTTCCAAAACCCGACCTGACAACCTTGAGGTCACTGTGAACGGCGCACTCCCGGGTGCGTCGTTCCTTTCCCCTGTACCCTCGTCACGGTTAGTGATATTTTACCGTCCCTGACAGATTCGAGGACAAGGTAAACAAGTGACTAATGCAAACAAGGCCATATCCCCAGCCAACGGCCCCATTGCAGTGACCGGTTCCAGTGGTTATATCGGTTCCTGGATTGTCCGGGATTGTGTGGAGCAGGGATACACGGTAAGGGCCTGCGTACGTGATATCGGCAATGGCGACAAGGTAAATCATTTACTGTCGATGAACGACCAGGGTCTTCGGGGTGAAGTCCAACTCCATTACGGCGATTTGTTCAAACCCGGCAGCTATGACGTCGCCTTCAGAGGATGCAGTGCTGTTATCCACGCCGGTGCAGCGGTGGGTTATAACAGGGAATCCCCCCAGGAAGTTTATGACGGATGTTTCACGGAGGTGGAGCATGTCCTTGAATCGGCTATCAAAGGTGGAGCGCTCAGACGGTTTGTCTTCACCAGTTCATTCGCAGCGGTGGGTCATCCCCGGCCACCTGGATATGTGTTTACCGAAAAGGACTGGTGTGGAGACAATATAGAAGCTTATAACGGTCGCTGGACAGAAGAAATGATTCCGCAGAACCGCGACATTGCCTATGCCATGGCCAAAGCCAACACAGAACGGATGATATACAGGCGAGCGGAAGAAGACGGTTCATTTGAAGCCATGGCCATTCTACCCTTGCATGTGATCGGCCCGCTGATGTGCAGAAATCACGACCAGGGCTGGAGCTGGCAGAACTGCATTCGTTTTATGCTGGCGGGCAAAGACTACAGCAAGAACCAGGGAGGCCGTATGCTGTGGAACATCACCGATGTCCGTGACGTTGCACGTGCCCATCGTCTTTGTGCGGAAAGCACCATCGCCGGGAATGGCTCCCGCTACATCCTTTCCTCCTCTGATCGTTCCGGAGAATTATTCACCTGGCAGTTGCAGGACATGTTGCGGGCATTGTTTCCGCACGTCGGCGAAATTGGCGGAGAAGAAATGGACGGTGACAAACCCTCGCAGCAAACCTACGAATCTCCACGTGCCTATTGTCTTCTGGCCAGGCAGGAGCTTGGACTTGAAACCTGTCCCGTTGAGGATTCGGTCAGGGCTACCGGAGCTTCCTATTTCGAGCTTGGCTTGCTTTAAATATATCGTTTAGACCGTATATCCTTCCTTTGAAAGCGGCATGGTCCGCACCCTGTGACCGGTTGCGGCAAAGATTGCATTACCCACCGCCGGCGCCAGCGGCGGCAGCCCGGGTTCACCAAGACCCGTGGGGTCAAATTCACCCTCGATAAAATGCACATCAATTTCCGGTGACGCCGGAATGCGCAATACCGGATAGTCATGCAGGTTGGACTGCTCTATACGACCGGCTTCCATGGTTATTTCCTGACCCATCATGGTACTCAACCCATCAATAATGGCGCCCTGAACCTGCGAAATGGCGCCGCTCAAATTAATGATCGGTCCTACATCAACGGCGGCTGTTACTTTATGGACAGTAAGTTTCCTGTTCTGGTCTACCGAAACTTCAGCCGCTTCGGCAATATGTGCGGCATGACTGAAGTGAAACGCAACACCCAATCCGCGCCCGTCTGGTAATTCCCTGCCCCAGCCCGCCTTCTCTGCCGCCAGTCTGGTTACCGCCGCCGCACGGCCGGTATTGAGAGAACGTATATTGCCCGCTTGAAACCAGCGTGGCTCCCCAAACAGTTCCAGCAGGAATTCCAGGTGATCACGGCCAGCCAGATGAGCGAGTTCATGGATGAAACTCTGAACCACAAAAGCGTGGGTATTGGCGCCTGGCGCCCGCCATGGTCCGCAGGGCGTGTCGATATCCAGCATCGACTTTGTGCCCCTGACATTCTTGAGATTCAGCAACGGGAATTCAGTATCACTGAAACGGGATCCTGAGACCGGCTTGCCGTCTCTCTGCATACCAATGAAGTGCTGGTCCCAGGCAATGAGCTTACCCTCCTGGTCTACGGCGCCCTTCACCGATTGAAAACCTCCTGATCGGAAGTAATCATGATGGATATCATCTTCCCGGGTCCAGGTCAGTTTTACCGGCTGCGCCATATGCCGGGAAATTTCCACTGCCTCGCAGACGAACTCGGTAGTGAATCTCCTGCCAAAACTGCCTCCAAGACGAGTCTGATGCACAACCACGCGCTCCTCTTCGACGTTGAACAGTTCATTCATGGCTGGAGCAATGGACATCGGACCCTGTGTAGGCACCCACATTTCAATACTGTCTCCGGTTCCGTCCTTGCCGGCGACATAGGATGCCGTGCAATTCATTGGTTCCAGACAGAGATGGGAAACGAATGGATAAGTGTAGTAGCCCTCGATAACCTTGTTGTTTTCGTTGTCAAACCCGGCTGACACATTGCCTTTATCAACGACTACACTCCTGCCTGGTCCATTCTTCAAAGTTGATGCCTGATCAATCATTCCCGTCCAACTGTCCCTGGAAGCGGAAGACTCGTCCCACTTTACCTGGAGTTTGCGTTTTGCATCGAACACTGACCAGGTGCTGTCACCCACGATAGCCACACCGGACATCAACTGCTGTACCCTGCCGTTACCTTCAATGATAAAAGCGTCCACGATACCCGGGAGTTCCCTGATTTCCTGCAGGTTTGCACTCACTGCTTTACCGCCAATAGCCGGACATTTCTGAAAGGCCGCATAGAGCATATCGGGCACCCTTACATCAATGCCGAACATGGCCTCACCGGTAACGATCAAAAAGTTGTCCACACCCGATATAGAGGTACCGATGATGGTGTATTCATCGGGGTCCTTGAATGTCAGCGAATCTTCGTCCGGTACCGGTTGTTCTACAGCCAGGGCTGCCAGTTGGCCAAAGGTAAGCTTCTGTCCAGCCTGATGAATCACTTCACTGTTTTCAGTTCTGAATTCTTCATGCGGCAGCTCCATGGTTTCCGCTGCCGCGCCTATCAGCATCTCTCTCGCAGAGGCCCCGAGTTTTCGCATCCGGTTAAAATTGGTCGGTATGACCATGGACCCACCGGTCCACTGAGGACCGAATTTCTCTGTATCAATCGGCGATTGCAGTACCTTGACGTCCGACCATTTTGCTCCCATCTCTTCCGCGATGATCATGGGTAGTGCAGTTTTGATTCCCTGACCCATTTCCGGATTGGCTGAGTAGATGGTAATGGTTCCGTCTGAAGCAATCTGTATGAAGGCGTTCAACTCACCCGAGCCCACCAGAGTCTGTAATTCCGCTGCCGATACGGTTCGTTGAGGCATCATGGTGGCCAGTACGAGTCCACCCCCGGCGATGCCGCCAAGTTTCAGAAAGCCACGCCGGGAAATAGATTCCTGTTGCAGAGCCTGACTGACTTCCTGCAGCAGATTATTCTTTTCTTTACTCATGATGACACCTCAACGGTATTCTTTTCCGGGGTCCACCATGACACTTCGTTTTGCCCATTTGCTTTACGGGTGTCGGCGGCGGCAGCATGAATCGCAGCGCGAATACGTACATAGGTACCACAGCGACAGTAATTACCAGCCATTGCCGCATCTATATCCTCATCTGTGGGATCAGGCGTGGATGCCAGCAGGGCAGCGGCACTCATGATCTGTCCGGCCTGACAGTAACCGCACTGGGCAACATCCTGATCAATCCATGCCTGTTGCACCGCCTGTAATCCGGTATCCGATGCCAGTCCCTCAATGGTTGTCACGGCTGCATCCTGAACATCTGATATACGCAGCATGCAAGACTTTACCGGGGTACTGTCCAGATGCACGGTACACGCTCCGCAAAGGCCAATACCGCAGCCATATCGTGTACCCACCAGTCCAAGTTTGTCTCGCAGCACCCACATAAGCGGCATCTCCGGGTCAACATCGGTCTGATATTGCTGATTATTGACAGTGAGGGTGAAATTCGCCATATCAACTCTCCAAAATATGAATCATGAGATTATGCATTATCCGCAAGGTAATACGATGATCTTTCAAGACTGATCGACCGGTTGAATTCGTACAGCATGCGTTGCGGTTCTTCCTTCTTCAATCAGTAAAGCAATACTGCCCTCCTGCAGTGTATTGCTGGTTGCCTCGATACAGGTGGTACCATTTACTTTGCCGGTGAGTTGATTACCATGGACTTCCAGGGATAGTGTTATGGTGTCACCAAGAGACCACTCAAACGGCTGTTCTGCCAGAATGGTCTCCGAATCCAGCATTTCTACAATCTGAACGGTGTCTTCTCTGGTCAGTTCCAGTGCATAGTATCGTTTCAGACCCTGTACCCTGGCGGCTATGCCAACGCGCCTGGCCAGATGCGGAGTCACATCCGCGCTAACCCTGTAGTCCTGCCAGTCTCTTGTACCCTGAATCAGCAATCCCACACCATCATTCTGTACCAGACGATAGGGTTCTCCCCAGGATAAAAAGGAATCCACCGCGTTAATCCATGCCCTGCGCCACATCGTCCCTTTGTGCGGGGGTTGTGTCAGGATTACATCAGGTGTTCCTTCCCAGGTGAGCCAGTCCAGGTAGACACTGCCCGGTCCCGCAATACTGATGCCGACCTCAAATACAGGATTTGCCGATTCCGGCACAACCATGGACAACTCTCCCCCGGCGTCACTGGTCAGTTCAAGCGTATCGCCATATAACGTTTCCACCTCATCATCAGTTCCAAACGCGCGCACATAAAGCGTAACGCTGACCGAACTTTCAGACCCGGTAGACACGCGCGCACGAACAGTTTGCCCGGAGTGGATTCTCGGGGATGCCATGAGGCCGTAACCACGAGTCTCAAAGAACTTTGCTGTTTCCTTGCTTGGGGCAAACACCGGACTGCCGCAATGAACCTGTCCGTTGGTAGATACCTGCAGGCTGCGCTCACCGGACTCGCTGTAACCGACCACATTGACCACATCACCTTCACCCTCCGTTACGGTAAAACCCTGCACCGCACCGGGAAATTCAAAGTGGAATTGCGCTCCCCCTTTTGGTGTCCACACAGAATCTCCAGCCATGCGCTGACCCAGGTGTATGATTTTTACAGCCTCGCGGGCACAGTCACTGATACCACGACCTCCCTCGGCCGTAGGTAGATATACCCGGTCTGCCACCGGGCCACGCCAGTCAAGCCCGCTGTTCATCCCCGCATCGATGCCGGACAGACTGTTTTTGATGCCCATCAGACATCCCACATTGCCGGAATTGCAGTCTGTGTCCCAGCCACAGGTGTTGATGATCTTCATGGTCCGGGAGAAATCGTCTTCGCCATGCATCAGGGAATGAATGATAAGACCGTGATTGGGCACCATATGGCAATTACCGCCATATTTGTCATAGCCGTAACGGGCTGCCAGCATTTCTCTGGTAGCGCGCCAGTCCGGCTCCCGGGCGTGCCAGGATCTGACATCATCGATCAACCGGGCAATCAGGGAATCCACCGGTATATGGCCCAGTGCCGTATCAATCAATCGATTGATGTCAGATTCCACAAACGCCATCGCTTCCATTACCGCCAGTACCACCGCGCCGTTAACCGCCTCACCATCGTGACTGACTGTAGCGGCTTCCCGGGCCAGTTTTGCTGCCAGTGCCGCATTGCCGGGACTCACCATGGCCCATCCATCGATAAATATCTGGGCGCCTATCTGCTCTGCGACCACCTTGCCGTTAAGTGCCTCCGAGCCGCTGGCCGGTGCTTCTATACCATTCTTGAGACGTAGAAACGCGGTGTGTTCCGTGGAGTTGCCCATACCACCCCACCACAGAATAGAGCGATTCTCGATAATGTAATTCAACCAACTGTTGCCTATTTGCCGGGCGGCAATGTCCGGGTTGGCATCGTGATCTTCCAGTGCCCTCAGAAATGTGAAAGTGCCGGAAATATCGTCATCTGTCACAATCAACGGCAAATTCAACCGATCATGAACGTAATACTCGATATCACCCAGTCGTTCCTGAATGCGCTCATATGTCCAGCCTTCAAAGGGACGTCCCAGGTAAACGCCGATGACCTTGCCCAGCACTCCGGCATAGACCCGCTCCTGATAGTCTTCCCTTAAAATGTTGTCCATGTGTTTCTCCTTAAATTCGATTCAATGACAAAAAATATCAGTATGCCGGTCAGTCAACAAGTATCCTCTTAAATGTAACAGACAGCACCCGGTTTTTTCTTGATATCCAACTATTCTGAAAAGTACGATTATGAACAAAATTTCAATACTGCTTATCTTTCTTTTGAGACAACAGCCATGTCCTGCTACGCTTGCAGGCGCAGAACCGCTGGAAACAGCTGAAGGTATGCGCGGTTGCAGGATAAAATTGAAAGTAAAATAAATTGAGAGTTGATAATTCATGAGCCTTAATAAACAGATTTTAATCGATTCACTTCCTCAAGACAGACTTCAGGAATCCAATTACCGTTTGGAGTCTGGTCCGGTTCCCGAACCCGGTGACGGAGAAGTCCTGTGCAGGACGCAGGTACTGATGGTTGCTGCCGGTGTAAGGGCCGGTCTGCAGGGAAGCGCCAGCTATGCCGGCGCCCCGAAGACCGGTATCGTCATGAACGGTACGGGTGTGGCCAGAGTGGAGAAATCAAATGATGCAGGCTTTGCCGCAGGGGACCTGGTTGTCTGCAATGCCGGCTGGCAGGAATATTCCATTCAACGTGCCGGTGCATTATCCAAAGTCGATAATGACGTTGATCCGGTACACTATCTTGGCGCCCTAGGCACCAATGGCCTGACCGCATACTTTGGACTGTTGGACGTGGGCCGGCCGGCAGCAGGTGAAACGGTGCTGGTTTCTGCCGCTGCGGGTTCAGTAGGTCATCTGGTGGGGCAAATGGCACGGATCAAGGGCTGTACCGTTGTCGGCATCACCAGTACGGAAGAAAAGTGCCGGTTACTTACGGACCGGCTCGGTTATCACAGATCAGTTTCATACCGGTCTGCAGACTTCCGGGCAGAACTCAAGGAAGCCTGCCCTGACGGAGTGGATATTTACTTTGACAACACTGGCGGCAATATCCTTGGCATGGCTTTACGGCGAATGAATATCAGCAGCCGTATCGTTTGCTGTGGTGTGGTTTCCCAATATGATACGGGCAATCCCGCTGGAGCACCCACCGGCATTCCAGGACTGTTGGTCAATAAACGTATACGGATGGAGGGTTTCCTGGTCTTCGACTACGCGGCTCAGTACGACAACGCAAGAAAAGAAATCAAGGGCTGGATCAATTCCGGCGAACTGAATCCGCTGTACGATGAATTCAAGGGATTGGAAAGCGCACCCGCTGCCTTTGTTGATCTGCTGGCCGGCGGCAACCTGGGTACCCGAATTATCCGGGTCGCAGACCAGGACTGAAGACGATTCTCTATTCTGGTATAGTGTGCCGTCCCCACCTGAGCCTGATGTGGCTCCAGGCAACTGTTAACCCGAATAGAAAGAATGACAGTAGAGATCAAGACCCCGGACGAAATCGAAAAAATGCGAGCGGCAGGCGCATTGGCCGCTGCGCAGTTGACCATGATCGGAGCCTATGTCAAGCCTGGTGTCAGCACCGGTGAACTGGATCGAATCTGCCACGAATATACCGTAAACATACAAAAGGCAACGCCCGCTCCCCTGAATTATCGCGGCTTTCCCAAATCCATCTGTACATCGGTCAACCACGTTGTCTGTCATGGGATTCCTTCTGACGAAAAGATCCTCAAGAATGGCGATATCATCAACATTGATGTCACACCCAGGAAGGACGGTTTCCATGGAGATTCCAGCAAGACATTTATCGTGGGCAAGGGGTCGGTGCTCGCTGAGCGACTGATACGCATCTGCCAGGAATGCCTGTACCGGGGAATCAAGACCGTAAGACCCGGCGCCCACCTTGGTGATATCGGTCATGCAATCCAGACGCACGCGGAAAGAAACCGGTTTTCGGTAGTGCGGGAATACTGCGGTCATGGTATCGGGAGAATATTTCACGATGAACCCCAGGTTCTACACTACGGTCAGCCGGGTACCGGTATCGAACTCTCCCCAGGCATGACAATCACCATTGAGCCAATGATCAACGCCGGAAAAAAAGAGGTGAGACTCCTGCCCGATAACTGGACGGTCGTCACAAAAGATCATAAGTTAACGGCCCAGTGGGAACATACAATCCTGGTCACCGAAACCGGATATGAAATCCTGACATACCGAAGCGATGACACCATCCCACGATGCAGCTAGAAAATACCTTACCGCAACTGGCTGAAAAGCTGACCGGGTCGCGTCAACCCATCCCGATATTCCGGGAAGTGCTGGCCGAATTCCACAGTTCGCTGAGACAACAGTTTACGGCTGGTATTCCAGCAGGAAAACTGATCCGGGAATACTCTGCCTTTATGGATGAAATCCTGCGACTTGCCTGGCAGCGATTCGACTGGAATGAAAGACTGTCCAGTTGGCGAAAAACCCGCATTTCCCTGCTTGCGGTTGGTGGTTATGGGCGCGCCGAGTTACATCCTCATTCTGATATTGACCTTCTTCTCCTGCTGGAAGGCAACAATTACGATTTGCATCGCCATAATATCCAGAATTTCTGCACCCTGTGCTGGGATATGGGTCTGGAAGTCGGCCATAGTGTGCGTTCCGTCAATGAATGTAAAAACCAGTCGAAAAACGACGTCACCGTGCTGACCGCACTGATGGAAGCACGCACGATCTGCGGTTCCGATGAACTGCTGCAGCGTATGAACAGGAAAATATCGGCCGATAAAATCTGGTCACCACAGAAATATTTCCTGGCGAAGAGGGATGAACAGGAGAAACGTCATGAAAAATACGATCACACGGAATATCGCCTTGAACCCAATATAAAGACATCCCCGGGAGGATTGCGTGATATTCAGACCGTCATGTGGACCGCACGACGAAAATTCGGCACCGTCAATTTCGACGACCTGGAGCAACAGCAGTTTCTCACTGAATCGGAAAACAAAGTGCTGACCAATGGCCGCGATCTGTTATGGAAGATCCGCTTTGGTCTGCACGTGGTCTCCGGCCGTGACGATGACCGCCTGCTGTTCGAATATCAACGGGAACTCGCTGCGATGTTCGGATATCAGGACGGAGACCTGTTGGCCGTGGAACAGTTCATGAAGGATTATTATCGGAGTGCGCTGGAGGTAAATCATACCAATCAGTTACTGCTGCAGCATTTTGAGGAAGAGATCGTTCAATCCGGTAAACGCACCCGGATTGAACCCATCAATGAACGCTTTCAGTTACACAACAATTACCTTGAAGTCACCAGTGATGATGTGTTCATCAAGCATCCTGCCGCACTGCTGGAAATGTTTGTCATCATGGGAAATGACAGGAAAATTCAGGGCGTACGTGCTGCCACCATCAGATTGATACGCAGTCACGTCAATCTGATAGATGATGACTTTCGCCATGACCCACAGGTAATTCAAAACTTTCTGGACATTCTGAAGTCTGCATATCACCTGTTTACGCCACTGCGCAGGATGTCGCAGTACGGCATTCTGGGAGCTTATCTTCCGGAATTCTCCCGGATCATCGGTCAGATGCAGTTTGACCTGTTCCATATCTATACGGTGGATGCACACACACTTCAGGTGGTCCGCAATATGCGCCGTTTTCGATACAAGGATCAGGAGCAACTGGAACAGGAGGAGCAGCAGGAACAGCAGTTCCCCAACACAGTGACCTACATACACCGCCGGTTACCGAAAGTGGAACTCCTGTATATTGCGGGACTGTACCATGATATTGCCAAGGGTCTGGGGGGAGATCATTCGGAACTCGGTATCGATCTTGCGGCTGCATTCTGTCGACGCCATAAATTGGGTACATGGGATACGAATCTCGTTTGCTGGCTGGTAAAAAACCATCTGGTGATGTCCACGACCGCGCAACGCAAGGATATTCAGAACCCGGAAGTTATCCACGAATTTGCGCTGTTGGTACAGGATCAGATAAGACTTGATTACCTGTTCCTGCTGACCGTTGCGGACATCAACGCCACCAATCCGACATTGTGGAACAGTTGGCGGGCAACCTTGATGCGGCAATTGTATTCTGAAACAAAAAAAGTGCTGCGCAGCGGGTTGGAGAGCTATGTAGACCGCAGCGACTACATTAAGGAGAATCAGGAACATGCCACTTTCAGGCTGACTGAACATGGCCTGCCACGAGACAAAATCCTGGAACTCTGGAACCATGTTGATGATGACTATTTTATTGGTGAATCAATATCCAACATCATCTGGCAGACACTTGCTATCGAGAAACATCAGTTGACTGACGGCCCCCTGGTCCTTATCAAGGATGACGTTTCACGACGTCGCACCGACGAGGGGTCTACTCAGATCTTTGTTTACATGCGGAATGCGAGACGGATATTTGCTTCCATCGTTTCTGCACTGGAGGCGCTCGAACTCGATATCGTGGATGCCCGAATTGCCAGTTCCGCGTCTGATCTCGTATTCGATACATTTACCGTTCTGGAATCAAACGGTAAACCCGTGGGTGATCAACCCGGAAGGAAAGAACGGATCAGAAAGACCCTTCTCAGATATCTTGATCCGGACTACAAACAGGTCGTCCAGGAGAAGAGGACACCCCGGATACTCAAACAATTTACATTCAAAACGGAAGTGACCATCAAGGACCAGATTGATCACTCCATACTGAGTGTGACTGCCCGGAATCGGCCGGGGCTCCTGGCTACCATCGCCAACATTTTTGCTGAACTCGATATCACAGTATTGAATGCCAGGATCACTTCACTGGGCGAAAGAGTCGAGGATGTTTTCAATATCAGTCAGAATGGACAGGCACTGGGCGAAACCGGGATCAGACAGCTCATTACAGAGCGTATCTGCACCGAACTAGACACCCATATTGAAAAGGTGGCCGTGTAGTGAATAAACGTCTTGATCAGCTTTATCCCTATCCCTTTGAAAAGCTTAATGTCCTGCTTGACGATATCGTCCCGCCTGATGGTATTGAACCTGTTTCACTATCGTTGGGGGAGCCGAAACACCGCGCTCCGGAATTCATCATAAACAGATTCAGCGACAGGGAAACCATCGCCCGGGGATTTGGTACCTATCCACCCACCAGAGGTTACCTGACGTTACGTCAGGCTATTGCCGATTTTGTCAATAAACGCTTCAACCTGACCAGGAAAGTGAATCCTGATACCGAGGTATTGCCGGTAAACGGTACCCGGGAGGGCTTGTTCGCTATTGCCCAGACTGTTATCGATGGCACAAACAACAGTGTTACCCTGATACCCAATCCCTTCTATCAGATTTACGAAGGCGCTGCGATCCTTGCGGGAAGTACGCCGGTGTATATCCCCTGCACACAGAATACCGGTTTCAACCCGGATTTCAGTTTTGTGACAGACGACCAGTGGCAGAACTGTTCCCTGGTTTATATCTGTAACCCCGGGAATCCCAGCGGTTCTGTCATGAGTATCCCGGAATTGCAGTCCCTCATCCGGAAATCGGATGAATATGACTTTGTTATCGTCTCCGATGAGTGCTACTCGGAAATCTATGCCGCTGAAGCCCCACCGGGGTTACTTGAAGCGGCGAGTCGGATGGGTCGGGATGATTACCGGAACTGTATAACCTTCAACAGTCTCTCCAAACGATCGAACCTGCCGGGGTTAAGATCCGGTTATGTCTGTGGTGATGCACAGATACTTGAGAAATTCCTCCTGTACCGGACCTATCACGGCTCCGCCATGTCAGCACATAACCAGTGGATAAGTGAACTGGCCTGGCAGGACGAAAACCACGTTGTCGCCAATCGCAGACGCTATGCGGAAAAATATGCTTCGGTTCTGGATATCCTTGCCAATGACTGGCCGATGCAAAGACCGGCCGCGGGCTTTTACCTGTGGCCGGAAACTCCCATCGCCGATGATGAATTCGCCAGACGTTTACTGGCTGAGACCAATGTCGAGGTACTGCCCGGCAGTTTTCTGTCCCGGGAAGTCAATGGGATAAATCCGGGCAGGAATCGGATTCGGATGGCATTGGTGGCAGATCTCGACCAGTGTGTAGAAGCAGCGAACAGAATCCGACAGTTCCGTCTGTTATAGGGTTAAATCCGCATAATCCGATCCCGGGGGCCATCAGCGAACCGGATTCCCCCCACAATCACCGGACATTGCACCCGCCACGGCTGTAACCACCTTGCAGGCAGGGAAGACAAACTGGTAGAGTGTGCCGCCTTCGTTATCTAGCAGGAATGATCGATGTACAGTCTGGCTTTTGGAACAGGCACCAGAAACGCCAAAAATGAATGGCTTGAGGTGTACTACCCGGCTCCTTTATTCAATCCGGATGACCAGTTGGTTTCGGATATTAAAAACGTGGTTGCCTGTAACGGCAACAATGTTGATATTGATCTCGATGATACGCTCATCGACAAACTGGCTGCCGTTATCAAGGACCCGGAACAACTCCATATTCTTGCACTGATGAAGGGATCATCACGTCCCTGCGTTCTGACCCTGCTGGAAGAGGACTCTAAACCAGCGACTACGCCAGAGGTTTACCTGAAACTTCATTTACTGTCGCATCGATATGTCAGACCCAATGAGCAGAATCTGGAGGATATCTTTTCCCTGTTACCCAATGTTGCCTGGACCAGCATGGGTGCAGTAGACCCGGCAGAAATTATCGACCTGCAGTTAAAGGCCAGAACAACAGGCAAAGCTCTGGAAGTGAATGCAATCGACAAATTCCCCAGGATGACAAACTATGTATTACCTGCCGGTGTTCGGATTTCCCACGGCGCCAGAGTCCGGCTGGGCGCCTATCTGGGTGAAGGCACTACTGTCATGCATGAGGGTTTTGTCAACTTCAATGCTGGCGCCATCGGTCCCAACATGATTGAAGGCCGCTTGTCACAGGGCGTAACCATGGAGGCAGGCAGTGATCTCGGCGGTAGCGCCAGTACTGCCGGGACATTGTCCGGTGGCGGAAATATCGTCATCTCCATTGGCAAGGATTGCCTGGTCAGCGCCAACGCCGGAACGGGTATTCCTCTGGGTGACCGCTGTACGATCGAAGCTGGCCTGTATATTACGCCGGGCACGCTGGTACAGGTACTGGATGAATACAAAAATCCTGTCAAGGTGGTTAAAGCCCGCACCCTTGCCGGACAGTCCGATATGCTGTTTATCAGGAATTCACAGACCGGTGTCGTGGAATGCCGGAGTAACCAGAAGGCGATCGAATTGAACAAGGCCTTACACGCCCATAATTGATAAATAAATGGGGTCAGTGTAAATTAAGAATCATGCGGCTGACGAGATACAGAAAACTGATCGTTGCGACCCTGGTGATAACTTTCCCGGGACAGGTTCTGCTGGCCGCCGATATGTCATGTCATGATGCAGACTCTTCCGGTCAGACCCACGAACAATCAATGAATGTTGCATTGCCTGAGCCAGAATTGGCAGGTTCCACCCATATGGATCATTCCATGCATACAAACATGGATTCTTCCAGCGTCATGCCTTCTTCAGACTGTTGCCCGGATTGTGACTGCACCCCGGGCAGTTGTTCAACGGCTGTATTGCCAACCTGTGAAATGGCAAATACAACCCGATATTCTTTCTCCATCAGTCAACATTCAGAATTGACTGAATACGCATTAACCACTCCTCTTTTCAGACCCCCCATTCCCAGCTAGAACACCACTGGTGCGCCTGAAGGTGCGCCGGAATCAGGGTCTGCCGGCAGGAATTTCAACTCCTCTGCTGTCTGCCTGAAACCCTACATGTTCAGTGGGAGTGATCATGAAATACAAATTCCGAAATACTGTAGAAGCAGGAATTGTCCTGAAAGCACTCTGTGGCATATTCCTGCTGGTTATTACCCAGCCAGCCTCTTCACAGATTCAACTATCGCTTGAACAGGCCGTGTCTTTGGCACGGGAAGGCGATCCATGGCTTACGGGAAGCCGCCATCAGGAAGAGGCTGTTCAGGCGCAAAGTACGGCTGCAGGTGAACTCCCTGATCCAGTGGTGTCGCTGGGGATCGCCAATCTTCCCACTGACAGTTTTCATATCGGGCAGGAGCAAATGACACAATTCAAAGTGGGTGTGAGTCAGGCTTTCCCCCGAGGCGACTCACGACTGTTGAAGCGGCAACAACTTGACGAAATGAGCGGCCAACATCCTTATCTGCGCCAGAATCGAATGGCCGGGGTGACCGTGGAGGTATCAAATCTATGGCTGGAAACTTACAGGAACCGGGAAGCTATCCGTTTGATTGAACGGGATCGATTCCTGTTTGAGCACCTTGTCAACGTCGCCCAATCCAACTATACCAGTGCGGTGGGCGAGACCCGGCAACAAGACCTGTTAAGGGCACAACTTGAGCTTACCCGTCTGGAAGATCGCCTGACACTGCTGCAGGAACAACAGGAAACATCCCGTGCCGAATTGAATGAATGGTTGCAGGGCGCAGAGGTAAAGGATTTTGTTCTCAGTGCCGGATTGCCGACTTTATCGCTGGTCCAAAAAGGCCTGGCAGAAGAAGGTGAGTTTTCCGACAAGCAGTTAAATGATGCCTTGCTGGAGCATCCCCTGATAAAAAGTTATGAACAAAAAATCATGGCCAGCCACACGGGAATACAACTGTCCCGGCAAAAGTACAAACCCCGGTGGGGGCTGAACACCAGTTACGGGTATCGGAATGACGACCCGCTGGGTAATGACCGCAGTGATTTTTTCTCCATGAATGTCACGTTTGATCTGCCGCTGTTTACCTCCAGGCGTCAAGACAAAGAGGTGCAATCCGCCATAGCGGAAGCGGAAGCAATCAAGACGGATAAAACACTGGCCCTGCGCTCCATGCGTGCTGACTTTGAATCGGCGCAGGCGCGTTTACACCGTCTGGATCAGCGAAAAACACTGTATGAAGATCGACTACTGCAGGAAATTCACGATCATGCCGAGGCATCGCTGACTGCTTACACCAACGATGATGGTGAATTCTCCGATGTGGTTCGAGCACGTATTGCCGAACTCAACGCCAATATTGATTTTTTGAATATCAACATTGATCGACTTAAAACCATAGCTGAACTGAATTACTTTCTGGTTGCTTCGGTCGATGGTCAAGCCAGGGAGATACCCCATGAATAAACTGCTGATATCGCTGTTAATCGGACTATTGATCGGTGCAGGCGCCACGTTCTTTTTCACCAGTGGAGGTGGTCATGATCCGGCGCAAAGTGACTCGAACAGCCAACCGGAACCGCTTTACTGGGTTGCGCCGATGGACCCGAACTATCGCAGGGACAAACCGGGCAAGTCACCCATGGGCATGGATTTGGTTCCTGTGTATGACAAGGGAGATGTCACAACTGACACCGGACCAGGCACTATTAATATTTCCCCGGATGTGGTGAATAACCTTGGCGTACGGACTGCAACAGCACAACTGCGGTCCATGCACACCGCCATTACGACGGTAGGTTATGTGCAATATGACGAAGACCAGCTGATCCATATACATCCCCGGGTAGAAGGCTGGATTGAGAAGCTCCACGTCAAGGCGGCGGGAAATCCGGTAAAGGAAGGGCAGCCACTGTATGACTTGTATTCCCCCCAACTGGTGAACGCACAGGAAGAACTGGTTCTGGCGCTGAACAGGAATAATTCCCGTCTGGTACAGGCGGCAGAAGATCGTCTGAAAGCCCTGCAAATCGATAATGCAGTAATCAGTCAACTCAAACAGGATCGTAAAGTTCAACAGACCATGACTTTTTATGCACCGCAATCCGGTGTGGTGGATAACCTGGATATCCGGGAAGGATTCTTTGTTGAACCGGGTACCACACTGATGTCAGTGGGAACTTTGGAAGAAGTATGGGTGGAAGCCGAAATTTTTGAACGCCAGGCCGCAATGGTTGAAGTCGGTTTACCCGTCACAATGAATCTCGATTACCTGCCAGGTGAGACCTGGAAGGGCAAAGTGAATTACGTTTATCCAACATTGGATCCAGAAACACGCACTGCGCGTATACGTTTGCGCTTTCAGAATCGTAACGACCTGTTAAAACCCAATATGTTCGCTCAAGTGACCATACACGCCGATGCCAAAGAGGATGCATTGATGATTCCCAGAGAGGCTGTTATCAGAACCGGTATTCAGGACCGTGTGGTATTGGCTTTAGGTGAGGGGCGATTCAAATCCATTGAAGTGAAGTTGGGACGTCTGGATGAGCAGTACGTGGAAATCATCTCAGGATTGGAAAGTGGCGAGGAGGTAGTCACCTCGGCCCAGTTCCTGCTGGATTCTGAATCCAGCAAAACCTCCGATTTCAGGAGATTACATCATGGACATTGATCTTCTCAAGACCGTCATTGTGGCAACCATGACGGTTACTGCAAGCGACCCGCATCAGGGAGCCCGTCATGATTGAGTTTATTATTCGCTGGTCGGTGGATAACCGGTTTTTTGTTCTGTTAACCACCCTTATTCTGGTTGGAGTCGGGCTGTATTCACTTAATCAAACACCGGTAGATGCGATACCGGATTTGTCAGATATACAGGTCATCATCAAAACCCGTTACCCGGGACAGGCTCCTCAAGTGGTTGAGGATCAGGTGACATATCCTCTGACCACTGCCATGTTGTCTGTACCGGGAGCAGTGACGGTACGCGGTTATTCGTTCTTTGGTGACTCCTTTGTCTACGTTATTTTTGACGATGACACCGACCTCTACTGGGCACGTTCCCGCGTGCTGGAATACCTGAGCCAGGTGGCGCCTTCCCTGCCGGAAAATGCCAGACCGCAACTGGGGCCGGATGCGACCGGAGTGGGCTGGGTATATATATACGCACTGGTGGACCGTACCGGACAACACGACATCAGTCAGTTGCGTTCGTTACAGGACTGGTATTTGAAATTTGAATTACAGTCAGTACCCGGCGTATCGGAAGTGGCAGCGGTTGGCGGCATGGTCAAACAATATCAGGTCACGGTTAACCCGGAGAAACTTCGCGCCTTCAATATCCCGTTGGCTCATATACAGATGGCGATCAAGCAGGCTAATCAGGAAGTCGGCGCTTCTGTGGTGGAAATGGCGGAAGCAGAATATATGGTGCGCTCTTCCGGTTATATTCAGAACGAAGAAGACCTGGCCCAAATTCCCCTGGGCGTGAATGAAAACGGCACACCGCTGCGCTTGAAAGATGTGGCCAATATCAGTCAGGGCTCGCAGATGCGGCGCGGTATTGCAGAACTTGACGGTGAAGGTGAAACCGTTGGCGGCATAGTGGTGATGCGTTTTGGTGAGAATGCACAAACCACAATTGACTTAGTTAAATCCAGACTGGAAGAACTCAAACAGGGATTACCGGAGGGAGTTGAGATTGTCGAAGTGTATGACCGGTCCGGTTTGATCGAAAGTGCCGTCGAAAATTTGTGGCGCAAACTGATGGAAGAATTCATCGTGGTCGCCTTGGTATGCGTAGTCTTTTTATTCCATATACGCTCCTCGCTGGTAGTCATCCTCAGTTTACCGGCAGGAATTCTCATTGCGTTCATCATCATGCATGCCCAGGGCATTAACGCCAATATCATGTCCCTGGGGGGTATCGCCATCGCTATCGGCGCCATGATCGACGGCGCCATCGTCATGACAGAAAACATGCACAAACACATGGAACAAACGCCGCTTACACCAGAAAACCGGTGGCAGATTGTAGTGGCTTCGGCCACTGAAGTCGGCCCCGCCTTATTCTTCAGCCTGCTGATCATTACCGTGAGTTTTGTGCCGGTATTCACGCTGGAGGCACAGGAAGGCAGGATGTTTTCACCGCTTGCCTATACCAAGACTTATGCCATGGCTGCTTCGGCAGCCCTGGTCATTACCCTGGTGCCGGTGTTGATGGGGTATTTCATCAGGGGCAACGTGTTGCCGGAACAGAAAAATCCCGTCAATCGATTCCTGGTGGCGGCCTATCTCCCGGTACTGAAGACAGTGCTTGCCTATCCAAAAACCACAATTCTTGCCGCTCTGGCCCTGCTGGCCACTTGCCTGTGGCCGTTGCAGAGGGTTGGCAGTGAATTTATTCCACCTCTGGATGAAGGTGATTTGATGTATATGCCGACCACCCATCCTGGTATTTCCATTGGTAAAGCACGGGAATTGTTGCAGCAGACTGACAAGTTGATTCGCACTGTGCCGGAAGTGGAAACTGTTTTCGGGAAGATCGGTCGCGCCGAAACGGCAACTGACCCGGCGCCATTATCGATGATTGAAACCTTCATTCAGCTTAAAGACCGCAGCGAGTGGCGACCTGGAGTCACCACTGAATCGTTAATAGATGAATTGGATTCGCTGGTGAAATTACCGGGTGTTACCAATGCGTGGGTCATGCCGATCAAAACCAGAATCGATATGCTGGCTACAGGTATCAAAACACCCGTCGGCGTTAAAATCGCAGGAGCAGATATCAATGTGATCCAGAGCATCGGTCAGCAGCTTGAAGCGATTTTGGCTGACGTTCCCGGTACTGCCTCCGTGTATTCCGAACGAGTGGCGGGTGGGCGCTATATCAAAGTCGATATCAACCGGGAGAAAGCCTCTCGTTTTGGGTTGAATATCACCGATATCCAGCAAGTGATAGCCTCTGCAATTGGTGGCGTGAATGTTACCCAAACCATAGAAGGACTGGAGCGTTACCCGGTCAACATTCGCTATCCGCAATCCTATCGTAACTCTCCGGAGTCGTTGCAGATACTACCTGTAGTGACGCCATCCGGTCAGCGTATCGCACTGGGTGATGTTGCCAACGTGTTTATCGAGGATGGACCGCCTGGTATCAAGAGTGAAAATTCGCGTATCAATGGTTGGACGTTTATTGATATTGAAGGTGTTGATTTCGGTAGTTATGTGGATCAGGCCATGACGGTAGTGCGAGACAATCTGGATTTACCAACGGGGTATTCCATTACCTGGTCCGGGCAATACGAATACATGCAGCGCGCCATGAACAGACTGATGTCCGTGGTGCCCCTGACTCTGGCCATCATTGCCATTCTATTGTTCATGAATTTTCGCAGCGCCCGGGAAGTCGCGATTGTTATGGGTACTCTGCCTTTTGCTCTGGCAGGCAGTATCTGGCTTATCTACTGGCAGAATTTTCATTTTTCCATTTCAGTGGGAGTTGGATTCATTGCCCTGGCCGGCGTTGCTGTAGAGATCAGCGTCATCATGCTGGTATACCTGAATCAGGCATGGCAGAAGGCCGTAGATGCTCAAAAAAATACAGGAGAGAAGCTGACGGAATCAGGGTTGAAAGAAGCCATAATGCGCGGCGCCGGTTTGCGGGTACGTCCGGTTACAATGACCGCCGCTGCAATCATCGTTGGCTTGCTGCCGATACTCTACGGCACCGGCACCGGTTCCGAAGTCATGAGTCGTATCGCTGCCCCCATGGTAGGGGGTATGGTCAGCGCTGTGACATTGACTTTGCTGGTGTTACCAGCCATTTATCTATTGTGGAAAAGGACATGATGTTTCTCTGTCTTCCTTCATGCTGCCAGTAATCAGCATCACGGCAAAAACAATAAAAAACGCGGTATTCGCCAACAACAATGAGGATGATGTCGTTATCCCGTATCACCCTTTCCAGCACTATTCGATAACTTATTTTGATTGAGAACGAAGAAAGACTGCTTGTGCACCCCTGGTGTCAATGAAGTCTCAATGAAGGATTTGGCTCATAAGTATCGATAAATAAATCAAAGGCCTTCTCCGCCCCGTCCTGGTCTCTGCCTGCCAGATAACGTGTAACGCTTGCTTGGCTTCAGGCACCTGGCAAAGGTGATTGAGGGTGTAAAGTTTAAAGATAGAATCGAATTGACTGAGGACGACAAGGCTGCCGCATGAGCAACTTGTCAGACACCAGATTTGACAATAGCTCGCCCAAACACCAATGCCACCCTTTCGTTGTAATACGATCAGTCATAATCAGGGGAGGGAATATAATAAATAAAACCTAAGGCTATACCACTGCAATCAGAAACTATTTGAGAGGTGACTAGAGCAATTTCTACAACAAGACAAGCAAATAAGACAAAGCTTTAATTAAGCTCTTCTAATCGCCAGCCCCGGCCAGACAATGCTTGTTTAAAGTCTTCTATGGTTTCAAGCCATATGGCTTTTTTATCACCATAATCTATAACAACGTCAGCAATCTTTTCATCAAAATGATTGCTAAAAAACAAAAAGCCATTTTCTTCAGTGAGCAATTCCAACTTAATTTTAAAGTTAGAATCTTCATCCGAGCGTTCATACCAATGTTTGGCATCATCTACTTTGTACCAGCCAAACCAGATCACTGTTAAGCGTTTCTTTCCTGCATAGTCGTACAAGAAATCAACCAGCTCAGCATAGCCTGAATCACCTAAGTGCAAATTCATCGACTTCATTTCTGTTTCCGATGACTCTGGATAACACCCCAAAAGCAGTACACTACTAATAAAGGCAGCAAAAATACGCTTTTTCATGTCTGAGTTGCCTAATCAATAAAGTATGTAAAAATCTCGAATATTATTTCTAAACTGCTGGATATGAATATTCGTTCGAATATTCATATCCAGGCCTTTAAAGTATGGAGTTTGTTTTACTGTATCGATTGTCGAATATCATCATTTAGTTTCTCAAATTCACTAATTAATTGGTCACAGTCCGGCTTAGTAGATTGGCAAAGTGCACTCATCTCTATAAACACCTGACCATCTTTCTCGATAACTTCTCTCCTTACTGCCGTCGGATGCGCTTGGTGAGATTCAGGCGTAAAAGACCACAGTACATAGTTACCCTTTTCCTCAAGGGTCACTACTGTCCAGCCGTCACTATATCCAACTTGCGCGGCTGGATTCTCCTTTAAAGCTATCAGCGCTTCCAATACAGTGTTATAACCAATCGATGATTTTTCTGCTTGTAAATAAGCAGGTAGAAAAGCCAAAATCAAAAAAAACATAGCTGATTTCATAGTACCCACCTTAGCCCCAAGTACCCATTACCGCCGCCGACAACCAAAAAACACACGATAACAACACCGATAAAAACAATGCAGCAATAGCACACAATTTGCCTTTCGGATGAGAAAAATCAGTCTTCCCACTTAAGGCGAAGTAGCAATAAATATATAAAGGCAAAAAACCAATCAATAAAATTGCTAGAAGCAAACCTGTGTAACTAACTACGCATCCAGCCGTTAGAAAAAATAATTGAAGAAACTGCTCAACAAAACCAGCCCCATCAAGTTCACCAAAATAGCACATTGCAAACGTACCTGAACCCATCAATGACAGCATGATCAACTGGTCCCACACAGCATCATCAAACCAAATGTTAGGGCCACCCCATCGGCCATATCCGCCACCTTGAGTACGAATTTGATACGTCCCGTTCCGACTGGCTATACAAAGCACCGGGAAATGGGTGATTTTTAGCTATTAATCAGGTGGAATTATCAAAAAAATACGTCCCCTTTTCGTATTACGTATCATCAACTTTTGTGCGTTAAAAGTTAGACCCGACGCCGTTACCTGTTAGCTCTACATTAGCTTAATAAATAGATTCTCTTCCAGGAGAACGTATATGTATGATGTACCTCCAGCAGTGACTTCACGGCGAACGCATCCCATTTCTTCCCCTCGGTCTATTTCAGGTAAATTCAACATATTTGCCACATCAACACTGACAATACCCGAATAACCATTATGACCACACATACTTACCCCTGAAAAATCTGATGGGAATTTATAGCCATAGATCTCGCTAATATCTGCGCCCAAGTTAATACTTCTTTCATGTGAGTAGATCAACTCAACAGATAGCCGAGAAACATCTAAACCTGATGATTTTAGTAGTTGCGATTCTCTATAATAGTTAAATCCAATATAAAGAAACCAAACACATAAAGCCAAGCAAAAAAATACAACTAATTTCTTCATTGCAGGGAATCCGAGTTGACACCATAGGTTATATTGAATGGCCTGCAACTGTCACAAAAACTACTTGCCCCCTTACAAGACCCGTTTTGATGTGTAAGCGCTCAAACCAGGCCGTTCTTGCAATGACCTCTATGTAGAAGGCGGATCGTGGGCTCGGTTGAGGTCAGAGCTTAGTGGTTGATCTGCAAACAGCGTCTTCCATATCCGTTGACAACTGCTTTTTCAATGCTGTATAGAATCAATCAATCTTCTAATCTCGGCGACGCCTTTAGGATTCAGATCAGTAGGATTAATACTGTCTGTAATCCGATACGGAGAATCTTCAGTCCATATTTCTTCTACACGCTCCCTTACTTTTTCCAACTCAGGGTCAATGATTTTTACCGATATAAAATCGTCCCAATCCTCATCAGAAATCGTTCTTTTTAAAATTGCATTTAGCAATTCAACCACTTCATCTGAAGACCTACTAGCACGAAAAATTCGATCAAAAAATCTCATATTGATACTCACTTTTTCCCTAAAGAAAGCGCACATTAGTTAGCAGGTGGCTTTATTGATATGGGATTGAAATACTTATCAGAATGCAATTTTCCTACACGTAAACTGAAATTCAGCCTATCTATTCTCTGGTTATAACTCCAACCAAGACGAATTTTTTGCGGTTTAAAATTCCTGACTGTCCACGTGCGTATTCTGGTGAACGTGATCACCGATTCTGGATTAAGGTGATCAGGTTGCGCCAGAATGTGCATTTAACTCCAAAATATGGAAATGCACATCATGTGGGCATAAAGAAAGTTTAATTATTATGGTTAGTTCCCACAAAAATTAAACTTCATAATTAACGATTTCTAGGTAAAAAAACCCTTATAAAATAAAAAATGGCAGCCAGCCAAGAAAGAAAAATTAAGCTTATTCCCCACGCTGTCTTATTATTTAAATCTTTATTGTTAAAAAAGTCAGTGAGCATCATTATCCAAAACATTAACCCCCCTAAAACCCCTAATACAATAATTCCTTTATCTACATAGCCAAGATTCTGGAAGTAAACCTGATCAACTTGAAGAAAAATAAATCTCAAAGCCATTACCAGAAACAGAAATCCAAAAGTAAACGCAATATTTTTTTTAGTCATATGTATGTCACTGTGCAAAATCAAGTATTCCTTCGATACCTAACAAAGCTGATGCCCCAAAATCAATCTTCCAAAACTCCTTGGATGAAACACTCCATGGAGTAGAAAACACGGGTTTAAATTGTAAATCAGTACCAGAAAGCAGGCTTGAGATACTATCTTGGCCAAATACAAATGAGGTAAACTCAACATTTCTCGAAGCGTCTAACCCAAACGAAAAACCAGCAGCATCTATAGTTAAAGTAGAACTTTGATTAACATATTCCTTACTGGTTAGTAAACTAATTTCCTTTGACCCTAGATCTAGATCAAGTTTCACTCCCAATAATTTAGTTAACCCTAATCGAGCTCCACCTTGCAGCCCATAGGTAAACTTCAAATCAGAGTCATCTATTCCATCTCCAATTGGAGAAGATTTTCCTCCTCTATTTACACATGGACGACCTGAACACCCCTTTTGTGCACCAGCCCCCATAGGTCTACTCGCAGGGCTGCGATCTTCTGCAGGGTTCTGGATTTGCCGCGTTTCTGTGGCCCAGTAGTCGATACTGAATGTAGTGACGAAAGGGGTATGTTGAATCGTTTCATGTCCCCCCCATACATTCCCGAAAATACCGCCGTAAATATCCCCGTGAGTTCCATTATTGATGTCACCACCACCGAAAATATCACCACCTACGTAAAAACCACCACCACCCGGGTTCCAGGTTGAAGAAGGTTCCTAACAGACTGCCGCGAAGTGGTTGACAGGGGTCAAGATATGCCGGACGATACGGCTTCAACGAGGGCAAAAACCAGTCGGAAACTATCTTAGGTTCGCCCTCAACCTGTCAAAACAAACCCGACTACTTCACTATAAAAATGAAATAGCCTTCGGTTAATAAATGAATAGATATTACAATTGAACTTTGGATGGGAGTGACGAGGCCTGGTAGTGTGATTCTTAGATGAGTCAATACGACCGGCAAGGATAATTGTCGCCGAACAAAAGCCCCAGTTAAAATTAGCTGGGGCTTTTTATCGCAAGTCACGGCTGATTAATGGATATAACGACTGAACCTCACCACAATATCATTATTTTTGATGGCATCTGTAACTTCTGCAACTCATCCGTAAATTTTATTATCGAGAGAGATCATAAAAACAGTTTTAAATTTGCTCCTATGCAATCAGAAATAGGCCAACAAATGCTGGCCGCTCACAATATATCGAGCGATAACATAGATACTTTTCTATTGGTAAAAAATAATGAGGCTCTTATAAAGAGTGACGCTGCTATAGCAATTACAAAAGAACTTAAGAGACCCTGGAATCACCTTATCATTCTACGGACCATACCTAGACCAATACGAGATTATTTTTATTCTCTAATCGCCCGCAATCGATACCAATGGTTTGGTAAGCGAGAGCACTGCATGATACCAACGCCAGAGCTACAAGATAAATTTCTTACTTGAAGATACACCATACAACCAGCCCAGCAATAGCACCCAGCAAGCTAAAGATTACCAACTGGCTCAATGGTGCCACCATGGGCAATATAGCCGTAACTTGACGTGATCCCCGAGGGATACTCGATGGTTTTGAGGCGCCCATCATCGTCGTCGTAGGTATAGATGTGCCCATAGTTCTTGATATGACCGCCAGCACTAATGCGGGTGCTGCTGGCACTCGGGCGGGAATCCGTGTTGTAACTCAGGCTAAACAGCAATCACTCAACTCCGGCAATCGCTCCGTGCCTTGGATTCAGATGAAGGGCCACTGGCTACGCCAGGCACTGTTTTCTTACAAGTCATCCAAATCACATCATACTGGCAAAATCAGAAGCACCTTTACCATAAGAGACAATTTCATATATACCAGTTGATGACTCTGCATTATCTGCGTCAACCATGTAAAAAAAGTAACCCTCATCATTCTTTATTCCAAAATCAAATTCTTCTGGCAAAGGGTTTCTAAGTACACGGTCAACAAAGTCTTTCTCCATCGATTGATCAAAGATATATATCCCAGCCATCGACAAATGGCATAGTGTCTTAACTACACTTGGCAACTTTTCTGGCGCTGATATTTTTACTAATCCCGCATAACTAGCCATAAAAACACTTAATATTTTAGACGCTCCAGTGAGAATAGAATCAGACCAAATTACCTCTATATCTGGCTCTTTTCTTAATTCAGCATATGTCGATTTTGGCTGTGCTCCCATACCAAACGTATAGCACACACGGCCCTTGCTACCTCCATAGATAGACGCTATTTGATTTAAATGATGATCAAGCAGCTCTACGGAAATTTCATTATCATACTCATTCAGAGTATTCTCATGAGCACCCAAACTTCCCAAAGAACCTATATTTACCTTACCCATACCAAACTACTTCTTGATATAGAGATGACCGGCGTCTTTTGTTCGCCAACCATTCCCAGGAAGCTTCAGTCCTCGCAACCACTGATTGAAGCGATGTGAGGTAGGGCTAGGAATCTGCCGAATATACTTTCCACCGCCAGCAGGTGATGCTCCCCACCTAACCGAAAGACTAATATTTTGCCCTGCGGCTCTACTATAACGTGGACCGACACGAATCCACTGCTTTAGCGGTCCCACTGCTTTAATCGCACTAGATGCAGCTGCACCACCTATTAATAAAGTTTCAGGATAAACACCGCCAATGGTACCACTAGATAACGCTCTTACCGTGCCATCAGTATTTAATGCATAGAAGTTATTATTCCCATCGTGCAAGCCACCGTAATCATTTACCGATAACGAAACTACACCACCGCCGTCAGTAGCATAATCACCCGGGGCAAGTGAGAACCCTCCAATATCTGGGTCTGGCGTCTGTTGTGTACCAGCCCCCATAGGCATACTCACCGGACTCTGCTCTTCTGCAGGATTCTGGATTTGCCGCGTTTCTGTGGCCCAGTAGTCGATACTGAATGTAGTGACGAAAGGGGTATATTGAATCGTATCATGTCCCCCCCATACATCCCCGAAAATACCGCCGTAAATATCCCCGTGAGTTCCATTATTGATGTCACCACCACCGAAAATACCACCTCTTCCGTAAATACCACCTCCACCCGGGTTCCAGGTTGGAGAAGGCTCCCAGTCAACCACATACACTGTGTGCGACTGG